>JGI20214J51650_10001490_pt1 | contig 14865 bp, 12 predicted proteins | sample WetSurMetagenome_FD_51650 | JGI IMG/M metagenome (IMG submission 51650) | reverse complement strand
ATTACATTTTTAAAGGCTGATGTTTTTTAATAAAATCCGGGTCAATTTTAACTCCCATTCCCGGACCGGTGGGGACTTTAATCTTTCCGTCAATTATTTTCAATGGCGATGTCGGACATTCAAATATAACAGAAGTATCAAGTCCCTTGAATTCATGATGAGCTCCGGCATTGGGAACCGCCGATACAAGGATATAATCATAAAGAAATCCAAGCCCTCCTCCTGACATATGGGGGACAATTGTTTTTCCTAATGCATCGGCCATAAGCGCCACCTTCATCGAACGTATCATTCCTCCGAAATAATAAATATCAGGCTGAACAATATCAAGACCATCATTGGCAAGCGACCATCGAAAATGGACAAAGCTCTGATCCTGCTCACCATTTGCAACCGGTATGGCGAGCGCGTCTGCCACCTCCTTAATGTCTTCAAAATGGTCGTACATGACAGGTTCCTCAAAATAACTGTATTTATATTCTTCCAGGAGCCTGCCTACCCGGATTGCCTCTTTTACACTGTAATAACCATTTGAATCGGCATATAGCGACATATCANGGCCATATGTCTTTCGAAGCAGCGGAATTAATTTTTCAGTCTTGCCGGGTATTCCCTGATAATGAATATCTTTTGTACCAGCATACTGATAACCCACTTTTACCTTAAGTGCATGTGCATCATATTCAGCTACTGCTTTTTTAATAAGATCGAAATGCTCTTCCAGCGGTTTTTCACGAAATTCGGTAGCCACATATACAGCAACTTCAGGATTATGGATTTCTCCGATCAACTTCCCAACCGGTCTGTCTGCAATGTGGCCAAGCATATCGAGTACTGCAAATTCAATTGTTGCAAGTGGCAGGCCAAGAGCAATGCCATTATATCTGAAATTGAAATTGTAAATGTAAATCCTGTCAAGAATCAAATCGAGTTCCCTTGCATCCTGGCCGATAAAATAAGGCTGCAGCTTTCTGAGGAATATTGGAAAAAGGGTTGATAGGTCACTGTGTCCTACTGAAATTCCTTCCGCTCCGTCTTTTGAACGGACCCGGCATAAAAAGCTGTTTTCAAAGCGCAGCAGTTCAAGGGTTTCTATGATTATCGGAGCCGGAAACAGCTCCTTTTTCAGTATGGGTTTATTAATTATTTCATCAAGCTTTGCGTACCTTGATTTTATATCTGCATCTGAATTCTCAGATGTCACTTCTGTTCCACTAAATGATAGGGGTAATGCTGCAGCTGCCATACTTCCTGCAACTGTAGTCGAAATGAATTTTCGTCGGGATGTCTTCATAATAGAACAAAGATACTTTCTCGGAAGTCATCTAAATCAATAAGTATTCCTAAATTTACAGGTAATAATGACTTTTATATAAAAACCTTATCATGAAAAGCACAAACTCAATTCTGGCGATCTCTTTGATTTTGATAATCGGGGCCGCTTCGTGTTCCTCAGAAAAAGATAAAACAGCCCAGCCTGTTCTTGGAACCAGATCAGTTAATGTAATTGAGAAACGTGGCTTGAAATTCAAGGATCTTAATAAGAACGGGAAGCTTGACAAATATGAAGACTGGCGCCTGACCTCAGAAGAGAGGAGCAGAGACCTGCTTTCACAAATGTCGGTGGAAGAAAAGGCAGGCTATATGCTTATCAATTCGCTGAATATGGTGGGGTCGAGGAGAGCAGAGAGTTCTGATAGCAAGCTTACAGCCAGTGATCTTGAAGAGAGCGGAGCAACAACTAATTTAGGTGGAGCCAACCCCGGCCGGAACAGACCTGGAGCAAGGGATACTGTAAGAGGAGATGCCCAGGCAAGAAATATGCAGCGTTTTTCGAATATGGGCGGTCCGGCAGGTACTACCAAAATGGTTAAGGAATTCCATAACCGTCATTTCATTCTGAGGGCGAATGAAAGCGCAAGGATAACAGCTGAATGGGCAAATAAGCTGCAGGCTTTGTGTGAAAGCGAACCACTCGGGATTCCCGCAATTATTGCATCTAACCCGCGGAACCATGTCACAACAAATGCAGCTGTAGGGACAAGTGTCGGGTCAACCGTTTTTTCAAAATGGCCCGGGGAACTCGGCCTTTCAGCGATGCGCGATCTGACACTGATAAGGGAGTTTGCAGATATTGCAAGGCAGGAATGGTCAGCTGTCGGACTAAGAAAGGGATACATGTATATGGCGGACCTGTCGACCGAACCAAGATGGTCGAGAATTAACGGGACATTTGGTGAAAATGCTGAATGGGTGGCAAAAATTATCCGGGAGATCGTTCTTGGCTTCCAGGGAGAAAAATTAAATCCGTCTTCAGTTGCTCTTACAATGAAACATTTTCCCGGAGGCGGCTCAGGTGAGAAAGGTCAGGATTCCCACTTCGACTGGGGTAAAAAAGAGATCTACCCGGGCGGAATGTTCAGGAATAATCTTATTCCTTTCCAGGCAGCAATTGATGCTGGTACTTCGGCAATAATGCCATATTATTCCATGCCATCAGGAACAGAGTATGAAGAGGTGGGATATGCCTTCAATACAGGAGTTATACACGACCTGCTCAGAACACAAATGGGATTCAAAGGGATAATTAATTCCGATACAGGGCCTATTCATAACATGATATGGGGCGTTGAAAAACTTACGGTATCAGAACGGTATAAGAAAGCTCTAGAGGCAGGAGTAAACATTTTTTCGGGGATTTCAGATCCGGCTGAGCTTTTGGAAGTTATAAAAAACAATATGGTGGATATTGGCATAATAGATAATTCGGTTCTGCTGCTTTTGAAGGAAAAATTTGACCTCGGCCTTTTTGAAAATCCTTATGTCGATGCTGATGCGGCGGAAAAAACAGTGAANAACGGTAAGTTCAAAGAAAGAGCTGATCTTGCATTGAGAAAATCAATTGTTCTTCTCAGGAATGAGAATAATACACTGCCTGTTAAGCCTGAAACAAATATTTATTTTGAATCGCTGCAGAGAAATTCAAGACCCGACCAGCCGGTTCAGGCAAATATATTTGAATCAAGTGACAATCNGTATCAGGTTAAATTTGTAAAAAAACCTGCAGAAGCTGATCTTGTAATCTTATGGGTTTCACCAACCGGAAATGCATTGTTCGGATCAACCGGAGCTCCGATCTCTGTTTCATTATCAAAAAATTCGGTCGATGTTGATTATATAAATAAAATATCTGCCCGAAAGCCGACGATCCTGGTAATTAACTATACAAATCCTTGGGTTATCGATGAGGTTTACAACGATAAAACAAAGGCGAACATTAAAGGTGTACTGGCCACATTCGGAACAACAACCGATGCTCTTNTTGATGTTATAACCGGTAAGTTCAATCCTTCGGGAAAAATGCCTTTCGCGACGCCTGTCTCCGATGCCGCGGTAGAAAGTCAGAAAGAAGATGTTCCCGGCTACCTTGAGGGTGAAGGCTATGCACTTTTCAAATATGATGAAGGATTAAGCTATAAATAGCAGACTTTGATTATACTTCATTGCCAGCCTTACTGAAAATCTCCTGGACAATTTTGGTAACGCTGCGGAAATCGATCTTTCCTGTGCTCATCATAGGCAGCTCTTTAATTACAATAAATTGTCTCGGAAGAGCTATTATGGGCAGATCTTTTAACATCTTCCTCAGAACTTCAGTCTTGTGTACCTCGCCAGAGACGGTTGCCACAATGTATGATCCCTTCTTTTCATCNGATACTTCGACAACACAACAGGAAATGCCTGCCGGAAGATATTTCTCAAGGGTATTTTCCACCTTAACCAGTGAGATCATTTCTCCTCCGATCTTTGCAAACCTTTTGAAACGGCCGGCATGCCACAGATAGTTATCCTCATCGAAAAATCCCATGTCGCCTGTATTATACCATCCATCAGTAAGGGCTTCAGCTGTAAGCTCGGGGTCATCATAATAGCCATTCATCACTGAGTCACCTTTTACAAGGATCTTTCCTACTTCCCTGATTGCACACTCTTTTCCCGTTTCAAGGTTCTCAATCCTGACCCTTACATTTGGGATAACCTTACCAGTGCTGCCGGGCCTGTTAAACTCAACTGAGTTTACCGAGATAACCGGCGAAGTTTCAGTTGCTCCATATCCCTCAAGAAGAGTAACGCCATGTTTTTTCATGAACCCATCCCTCAGGGCGTCNGGACATTTATCAGCTCCTGCCACCATTAATCGGAACGATTTAAAGTCACCGGGGTCAGATTTATGAAGATAACCCCAGAAGAAACTCGGAGTGCCGACCATAATTGTCGGCCGCTCCTCGCGTGCAATTTTACAAATTGTCTGAAAATCAAGAGGATTGGCATAAGTCACCATAGTCATTCCGTAAAATAATGGCACCCATAGATTTACGGTCAATCCAAATACATGGTAAAAGACAAGATTTGACAAAAGGATATCTGATTCATTTATATTGACATAACCTCCAAAACTTTGAATGTTTGATGAAATATTCCGGTGAGTCAGCGGTACTGCTTTCGGATCTTTCTCACTTCCGCTAGTAAACAGAATTGCAGCTGCGTCATTCTCGTCTCCTTTATGGATGATATTCAGGATCATGCTGACAGGAAGCTTTGTTTTCAAAGCAGCCTTAAGTTTATCTCCGGTAGTAACACCGGCCATAATATCTTCGATCAGAACCATTCCGTCAATAACCGGACAATTAATTTTTTCGAGAAGAGCTTTCGAAGTAATTATTGTTTTGAATTTGCATTTTTTCTGAGCAAACCTCGCATTTGCCTCAGCNCCCGTTGAATAGTTTATCATAACCGGGGTTCTNCCGCTCATAAGCGCCCCGACAGTAGCGAGAGTACAACCGGCTGAAGTCGGGATCATTATTCCGATGAATCCCTTATCATACTTATTGAATTTTGAACTCAGGATNAGAGCTCCGATCAAAGCCCTGGAATAGGTGACATTCTTCCCGGTAGACTTGTCAATAATCGCCGTTTTACCGGCGTGTTTCATGGCGACTCGAACAAATTGCTGATGAAGTAACATAAGTATAAGAGGTTAGAATAATAAATCCTGTTGTAAAGATTTCGGGGCTGAATATAATGAAATATGTTTGGTTTCAAACAACTCATAAAAAATATTCGAAAATCAACATCGGGACTTAATGTTGTATATGGGTGATATTAAGATATATACGCANATAATATTGTTTGTCTGAATTAAATGAGTCAGTCCGGTCGAAAATTGATTGCAGATTAAAGTGCAGGTTGGAATAAAAAATCCCGCAGCATCAATGATCTGCGGGATTTTTTATTCAGCTAAAATAACCTACTGGCATTTCAGGATTGTTCTCTGTGCTTTTGACGGTTCGGCAAATGGCCCGTACATGGCATTTTTAAATGAAGNGCATGCTTCGGCAGTTTGTCCTTTACCCGACTGTGCAAGACCAAGCTGGAAGTAAAACTTCGCTTTGGCTTCAGCAGCACCTGTTTCAAGAGCCAGGCCTTTCTGTGCATATTCTGCCCCGCTGTCGAAGTTCTTTTTCTTGTTATAAACATCTGCAAAATAGTAGAACAGGTCCTTATCATCTCCGTATTTTGCCGATTTATTCAACAGGGCAAGTGCCTCATCGGGCTTATTTGCCTGGTTTGCCTGAGAACCAGCAGCCCGGAAATATTCAAGAGCCAGCGCAGAGGCCTGTTTTACCTTATCGGTATCTTTTAATGTATCAAGCTTTCCAAGATAGGAGTCGATTGTCTGCTCGAAGGAGGCTGCATTATTCTGGCTTCTGTAAATTAAAGCCTTGTTATAAATTGCAGCGGCATAACCCGGGTTGATGACGAGAAGAGAGTCAAATGCCTTCAGGGCATTATCATAATCCTTTTTTGTAAAAAATTCAGTACCCATCATGTAATAACCCTGTACAAGTAATTTTTCAGCGTTCGTTTTTCCGGTTGCATTTCCATATTTTTCAGCAACTGCACCTGCAGTTCTTGCGGCCTTAATGATTTCAGGAGCAGGTTTTTTTTCAGTAATGGCAGCTGATGCAANCTTTACGTATAATCCCGGCAATACCTGGACGGCTTTCTGTTTCAGATCCGCAGCAGTCTCTCCGACTTTGTCAGACAGGGTAACAACATTCTCGAAAGCAGCAATTGCAGCTTTAGGGTCAGTCTGCATCGCTTTTGCCCCATCATTATAATATTTAATTACCTCGTTACGGTCTTGTGCATAAATGGTTGTTCCTATAAAAGCAAAAAACAGCAGAATCCAGGTAGATTTTCTCATTATTTTCATTTTCATTTTAATTCAGATTATCAGTTTATTATAAATAATTGTGCTTTTTAAAGCCCGTAAATATAAAAATAATTCTGATTTGTCAATAGCAGGGCAAAAGCATAAAAAAAGATCCGCTGACCGGCGGATCTTTCTAACTGGATAAAACCTGATGTTATTTGTTGGGCAGGACGAAATTCAGNAGTGTCCTGTTACCCTGAACTATCTTAACTCCATCTACCTTAACTGTGTCAAAATTCTCTTTAGCTGCGAGGACTGAATATGTTCCTGATGGTAATCCGATAATTGCATAATACCCCATGGTATCGGCAATTGCACTTGCAACAACAGTATCCTGTTTCACAATTATCGAAGCTGCTTTTATCTTAATACTGTTTTTGTCAGTTACTTTTCCCTCGAGTCTTCCGGCATTTGAATTGTTTACTGCCCTGATGACAGGCTTGAAGATAAATCCTTTTATACCGGCAGGACTACTCATATTACCTCTCATTACAAATGACCTGGAGAGATCAAAATCAAGCAGAAGCTCAGATGTAAGTCCCCCCTCAACAACAAGACCCGGTCTGATGAATATTTTGATACCTGTCTGCCTTCCGCCCGGAATTTTCAGATTGAAATTATCCCCATCCTTAACCTTCAGGCCTGCTTCATCAACATAAAGCCTAATCAGGTTATACTCTCCTGCAGGAATTTCAAGGTCAAGCAGATCCTCAACCACTCCGTTCCTCAGATTAAGCAGGTTGAAAGTTTCGGAACCCTCCCATACAACCAGAAATGGGATACTGTCGCAGATTCCGTCACCAGCCTTCCTGATCTCAATTTTTGTAATCGTAACTTCAGCAGACTCTACCATATCGACCGGAAATGGCGCATCGGTAATTTTGACAACCAGACGTCCGTTTCCTGAGTCATTGGTTTTATTGCAGCCTGGCATGATTAAAACCATCAACCCTGATAAAATGGCATAAAATAATTTTTTCATATGATCCTGTTTTAGATTTTTTTATGTACAGGGTCAAATGTATGATCGTGAAAATGAATTTTTCATGAAGTTTCAGGGAAAACGAAAGAAAATATCGTTCCTTTTTCAATTTCTGAAGATACAGATACCTCTATTTTGTGAAAATCGGCAATCGATTTTGTAATTGCAAGTCCTATTCCGGTACCATCGTCATCAGGAATGCTTCTTGTTTTGAAACGGGAGAAGAGAGTACTAAGCTGAGTTTCATTCATACCTTTTCCGGTATCAGCAATGATTACCTGGAACCTGTTGTGCACAATATTACCCATTACGGTTATTTTCCCGCCGTGACCGGTATTCTTTACAGCATTGTTCAGCACATTATAAAACATCGAAAATACAAGCGATCTGTTACCTTCTTTAAACTGATAGTCCCGGATAAATTCGGAAGTCAGAGCAACTTCTTTATCATCTGCCAAAGGTTTCAGTTCATTTATGATCTCTTCCAGATGGTTCCGGATAGAAAAAGTATCATCCCGCAGGTACTGACGGCTTTCAATGCGGGCAATAAGAAGGAGTGAATTAACAAGGCTCTGAAGCCGGTGAAGGGTTTTTAACGATTCCTCAATTTTATTTGATGTTTCGGGATCAATGTCACTTTTTAATAAGATGTTCTCAAGCTTGNTTCTGAGTACCGAAATCGGAGTCATAAGTTCGTGTGATATATTAACTGTGATCTCTTTTTCTTTCTGAAATGCTTCATCGATCTGTATCATAAGATCACTAAGCGCATTATCGAGGCTCACAAAATCAGAAGTATTCGTTTTTACCGGTGTCCTGTCAAATTTTGAAGGGCTTGATATCTCNTTAAGCTTATTTGTTATTTTTTCAAGCGGATTCAATATAATCCTTGTGTACTGCAGATCTGTAACAAGGGTAGCCAGAATAATAAAGACCAGAAATACAAGTATTATCCTGTTAATATTCTTCTTTGCATTCTGTATGCTTGCCAGACTTTTCCCGATTTCAAGAAGATACTTCTGACCATCCACAATCAGAGTGTAATTCAGGAGCCGGTAGGTAATTTCCTCATCCTCGATAATCCTGTTGCTCACTTCAATCTGGTTNAGTTCTCCTTTCGTTCCGGACCTCTCAAGGCTTATAAACTCTTCTTTAAGAATATTATAACTTCCGAATGCATCGGATGTGTCAGTGTTTATAAATGGCTCTATACCGATTTTCTCGATCAGGCTGATCGTTTCTTCTCTCTTACGTATAAGATCTTTATCGACCTGCCTTAAATTTATCCTTTCAATAATTGAAGGCAGCAAAATAAGGAATAATGAAGTAAAGACCAGCTTTGAAAGCAGGTTGAACAGTGCAAGTTTTGATTTCAGTCGTATCATAATGCGGTTAAAAAACCGTCAGGCAATACTCACCCGGTAACCGACACCCCTTACTGTTTCAAGCCAGGGAGAAGGCGCATGGTAATTGAGTTTCTTTCTCAGGTTTTTAATGTGAACGTCAATAAAATTACTGTCGTATTGATCATCCAGAATATTACCCCAAATATGTTCATAAAGCTGCTGACGGGTCAATACTTTATCATGATTCAGGACAAGATACAGAAGAAGATCAAACTCTTTTTTAGTAAGATCAACCTCCTGGTCTCTGCAAATCATCTTTCGTGACTGAACCTGCATGACAAATTCGCCAAGGATTATATCCTGGCTGGCGACATTGAATTTTCTTCTTGCAACTGCATTAATTCTCGATAGAAGCTCGACTAGTGCAAAAGGTTTTGCCAGGTAATCGTCAGCTCCGAGATCCAGCCCCTTTACCTTGTCTTCAACTGCTCCCCTTGCCGTAATAATAATAAAAGANGCCATATTGCCGGCCTTTTTTGCTTCATCGATAAGATCAAGTCCGCTATAATCAGGAAGACCTAGATCCAGAAGAATAAAATCATAGAGGTTAACTGCAATTTTTTCAGATGCATCATTCCCGGTAAAAGCAAGATCACAAAGAAAATTTTCTGATTTAAGAAATGCAGCTATTTCTTTTGCAAGGCTTCTCTCGTCTTCAACAATCAATACGTTCATAAAGCAAATTTAGAAAATTCTGAAAATGCCGCTTAACATAAAGATTAGGCCTTTCGGACTTTGATAGATATGATCGTTATATAGCGGGAGAACGTAACTTAATTCAGCTTCAATAGTCATGAAATCCATATTAAAGGCTACAGGAAGACCAAAATCGACTTCCATGATTCCAATCCTTTCTGAAGTTGAGGTGATTGTTGAAGTGCCCTGAGAATGATAATTTTGTCGCCATTTACGGCCGGGAGATGAGATAACAACAGAAGTTTCAGCAGTTGTTTCAACTTTAATGAGTTTTCCGAAAAGAAGATTTGCGTATGGATCGAATGAAATGTTAGCTTTCCCTTTAAAGAATTCAGGAGTTTTAAAATACCTTGAGTTTCTGAATTGGAAATAGACCTGATTTTCCTCCGAAAACAATCCCCCGACTGATAACTTTGAATAAAGCAGGTTCCAGTCAAGACCGATGGTAATATCACCGAAAGTGAAGTTGCTGAAAAGAGTATCAGNAAGGGAGCGAGGCACCTGGTATCTGTAAATGCCAGCCGAAATATCAAGCCATGAATTTATTACATGGCTGAAATTTAAAGCTCCAATATAAAATGCAAAGAATGGATCTGTTCCGGAGAGATGAACCGCTGACGCCGAAGCATATAATTGANNCCTGAAACCATAAGATATGTTATAATAACCATATGGCTGATTCTTTGAAATTGTTGAACCAAGNTAGATCATGTTGCTCCCGTATCCCGCTCCTGTGAATAAAGAATGCCGTACAGCTTTGGAATCTGTTTTGGAAGTATCGGCTGAGGGCTTGGGAATTTTGGAACCATTCTGAGCATNAACACCCAGAGGAAGCATTAAAAGAATCAGAATTAAACTTTTCAATCGGGATATTCTCATACGAAACCGGTAAGCAGATTATTTTTACCTTCCGCCTTTGCGTCCAACGCCTCCAGGCCTTCCAACACCCTTTGGTATGCCTGATCCTGAGGGTCTTACAATTGAAGGGGGCCGCGCCCCTCTTGCTCTGGTCATATCCGGACGACCGCTTCTTACCCGTTTGGCAGTCTGGGTACCAAACCTGTTACCAGTCTGATTGCTGCCATTGCCCTGCACATTCTGCCCGGTTCCATTTCCCGNAGAATTACGAGTCTGGACTTTTAATTTCATTGAATCAATCTGTTGTGCGTTGGATTGTGCAAATCCTCTTTGTCCAGTAAAAAACAATAACACACAAATAATAATTATGAACCTCAAGCTTTTCATCATATTGATCTTTTTAATATATATCAACTGAACGATTGATATAAATCAATTATACACATTTTCTTTTCCATTACGAAACAAAGATATCTGACAAATATGAAGATCGGATGAAATTTTAAACTCCCGGGTCTTATTTAAAGATTTTTTGAATTGATCCTCTTTCGTTCTCAGAAAGAGAATCCATCTCCTGAATTGCATGGCTGATTTTTGTTTTGAAGTTCCAGCAAGTCATCTGCCTTAGTGATAGCCGTCTTGCAAGTTCATAGGATGATAGATCCTCTTTCCCTTTGCAAACATTGTAAGCTATATAGAATGCTTTATGGACAGGGAATTTGCAGTTATGGAAGATAGTTCCGGCCGCCGCCGATTCTTCAGTTTTGCATTTTGTGCACCTTCTTGAATGAGGAGTTTTTCCCGGGCAAAAGTTTTTATTACCGCATTTCCGGCAGGTAAATCCGTGCTCCCATTTTACTTCTGCAAGGAATTCAAAGCATTTTTCATCGCNATGGAACAGTTCATTTAGCTGTTCTTCCGATAATTCCTTTTTAAAGATAGCTCCCATAATCAATCTGTTCAGGACACAAAAATAATAAAAACAGTGATGTTAAAAAGATTTAGGTGATACTATTGCGATTTATCTTAAATATATATGTGTAACGTAAAGATCTGGCCCATGAATTTTCCGGAGCAGTTTGTTCTATTACAGCTCACTTTCGATATAAACAGCATTCGGGTAGCTTGTTGTAGACGTCATCCGGTGCACGGTAATTGANATTGTCATGACCGGAGTCTGCTATTGCCTTCTGAATTTCGTTGAGTGAACTTATAGTGGCATTATACTCTACCTGTATCTTTTTGGTATTAATGTCCCATTTAGCTGATAAAACTCCCTTAACGGATTTAGATGCTTTTTCAATACGGTCTTTACACATCTCACAATTCCCCGATACTTCAAAGGTTACAAATCTGTTTTCCTTTATGCCATCCATCCCGGGCGCAGGCTGATTCATCATACTTGGTTTTCCTTCAAGCTGGGCTGCAGCATCAACGCTGAATGTTCCGCTTGTTACAATTTCTTCACCTTCAGTAAGGCCATCAGTAACGACATAACTTTCCCCGAGCATGGGGCCAAGTCCTATTTCGCGTAATTTAAAGACCGGCTCATCTCCCGGCTGTTTTACATAAACGATTGAACGTTTGCCGGTCCATAAAACTGCGGTTTTCGGAATAATCATATTATTGCGATACTCGTTAAGAGAGATTGCAACAATTCCTGTGGCGAACATTTCAGGTTTTAATTTTCCGGATTGATTCCCAGTCTCGACCCTTACCTTTGCGACCCGTGTCAGAGGATCAATTACCGGGTCAATAAATGCTATTGTACCGGAAAAATCTTTGCCGGGGAATGCTTGTATTGTGAATGAGATTTTTTCACCTTTACCCAGGAACTGCAAGTCGCTTTCATAAGCATCAAATAAAATCCATACCCTTGAAAGATCCGAAATTTTAAATAACGGTGTTCCCTGAGTGACATAATCACCGGTACTTACAAGTAGATCAGTCACTATTCCCCCGGTGTTTGAAATAACATCGGTCACGGTTTGTATCACACCGGAACTTTCAATTTTGTTAATCTGATCATCTGTAAGTTTCCATTGACGAAGTTTTTCTTTCGAAGCTTCATACAATTCCGGTTGCGATTGCTTTGTTTGAACAGTTTCCAGTAACTCCTGCTGTGCAGTGATCAGTTCAGGTGAATATATTTCTGCAAGCTTCCGACCTTTAACAACAGTTTCCCCCGTAAAGTTTACTGACAATCGTTCAATACGTCCCGGAACGTGAGCTACCTGACTTTGAAGCAATCTTTCATCAGCCTGTACTTTACCAAAAAGACGAACCTCTTTTACCGGCTTTTGTTTTGCAACAATGGAGGTAAGCACATTGGCCAGCTGGGCAGCCTCTTTACTTAAATGAATAGCATCCGGATCGACCTGGGAGGTTCCGCTTTGGGTAACCGGAATTAAATCCATACCGCAGATCGGGCATTTCCCTGGCTGCTCCATTCTTATCTGAGGGTGCATTGCGCATGTCCAGATTGTACCCTGAGCAACTTCCTTTGAATGATCGTATTTCTCTTCCTTATTTTGAGATGGATGAAAAACCAGCCATCCGATAAATAAACCAACTATAAGGGTTCCTGCTATAGTAATTATTTTACTTTTCATAATAAGTTGATATTATTTGAAATAGGGTAGAAATTAAGGTGAAATAAGGTTGAAATTTATAGTCGCCTATTTCCATATATTTCTACATATTTCTACCCATATCCATTTATTTCAATTTATTTCCATTTATTTCCATTTATTTCCATTTATTTCCATTTATTTCCAGATTTCCTAATCGTTTAAGCCAGGCAATTGCAATATTGAAATCAGCAATAGCTTCCACCTGTTTAAGCTCATATTCAAGATTTTGCTGCTGTACGCGCAAAACATCATTAAGTCCTGCTGAAGTTGCTGAGAAACTCGTAAGCATAAGTTCAAGAGATTTTGATGCCAGCTGAAATTGTTTTTCATACAGTTTTATCCTGCGCTTGGCATCCTCATAGAGGAGTACAGCCTGATAATACTCTGACTGTAGCGAATTGGCAGTTGCCTGCCGGTTTTCGGCGGCGGCTTCACTCAGGAGTCGGGCTTCCTTTTGCAATGCGGTATATTTTTTCCGGTAGACAGGTAATGTAAGAACTGCCATTGGCATTATCATATCTTTTCCATTCATTGATGATTCTGACATGATACTTTTCCCGATTACTGAATAATTTATTCCGAGACCCACCATTGGATAGCTCATGCGTGTAACCATTTTCTCCCTGGCCTCAAGTGACAGCCTTTCAAAATCCAGCATTCCCAGCATTGGGTTATTTGCCAGCATACTATCGGAGACAGTAGGCAATGAAAATCCAAGAGAATCCCCGGTTATTTTTTCATAAGTTAAAACCGGTGAAGTTACAGGCCTGTTCAGGTATGTATTAAATTTTGCTATAACCGAATTTTGTTGATTCTTCAGAAAAGCAACATTGTTTTCAAGGTCACCGGATTCAATTTGTATACTGTAAATATCTGATAAACCAAAATTTCCAGTAGATGATCCCAATGTACCGGCCTGCATTGATGAAGCCCGATTCATTCCAGCAGTACCCGGACTGGTCTGACCACCGCCCATCTTATTCATTACGGAAGTTTCTGTATTCGTTCCACTGTTGCTGACAGATGATACTCCTGACCTTTGTGATGATGTACCAGAGTTCTCCACCGAGGCTGATTTGAGTCTGACAAGTGCGAGACGTTCGATTATTTTCAGAATTTCTATATTTTTTTCTGAGATACTGATCTCTTTCCGGATCTTAAATAATTCGTACCAGGTCTTCTGAACATCATAAAAGACCTGCAGTTTTGCATCCCGGAAAAGTTCAAATTTTGCATTGGCCATAAAGCTCATTTCGTCTTTGGCAGACCTGAGTACCCCAAACCATGGAAACATCTGCATCAGCCTTAAATCAGCTACCTGATTTCCGTTTACAATTTCCATCGGTTTAAGGAACAGCCCCAGACTTAACTCAGGATCGGACAAACTGCCTGCCTGCGGTATCTTTTGCAGTGCAGCCTTATACTCAATGAATTTCTGAAGTACTGTGGGATTGTTTTCTGCAGCAATTTCCAAATAATGAAATAAGGAATCTGATTGTGAAAATACAGGGACATTTGGAATTAAGCAGAAATACATGGAGATAAGAAGAAATACCTTGTATATTCTGCTAAATAACAGGTTTTTAGTCCTAGCTTTGTTGATTGTTTTATTATAAATTATTCCTGGCATTCTTAACTGTGGATTTAATAAAATTATTGAGCTTGATTTGTAAAATTAGAGCAGTCTCATTTATTGAATCGTACTCGTTTTTAGAGATTCTTTCTCTTTCGATTAGCAGCTCCAGCCAATGAGTAAAAGCTTCAAAATGAGATCCCCTTGAATTATAATAAAACCTTACTTTATCCAAATAATNGAATCTTCCGTAACCCTCGGCTATATTGGCCCCAATAGAGTCGACAGATCTTAAAAACTGATCCCCGATATGTTTTTTGTCCATAAAATCCATTCTGCTGAATATTTTCCAAGCGGTTGAGGATAATTTTCTGGATAACTGGTATACCTCCAGATCCTTCAGCTCAATAAAGTTCTGATTTTTCATGATTCCACTTATT
>JGI20214J51650_10001489_pt1 | contig 14867 bp, 15 predicted proteins | sample WetSurMetagenome_FD_51650 | JGI IMG/M metagenome (IMG submission 51650) | reverse complement strand
CGACCTTCGGAACCACAATCCGACGTTCTAACCGACTGAACTACATCCACCGTTTCAGGAGTGCAAAATAAGGTCAAAATTTCTATTTCACAAAATTTTAATTTTATTTTCTCATACTAATGGCAATTACTATCTTTGACCGGTTCAGAAAAAAATGAACTTTCCTGCACAATTTATATTCCAATTAACTGTTTATTCGGAGTAATTGTAAAAGATGTTTTCCGGTTTTAAGAAATTAAAATTCATAGATAATATTTCAGGGCTGCAACTTTACCAGCTCATGAAGCCGGTTATTTTCCTTATTATCAGCATTGTTTTAACTAAAAGTTCTCTTTCTACCCAGGATATCGGGCAGTTTGAGATGTTTATGTTTATAAGCGGACTGCTGACATTTTTCTGGGTTACAGGAATTATTCAGTCATTGCTTCCTCTGTATCACAGAAATAAAACCTACAGGAAAGTAGGCGATAACGGAGTCGATAAATCACCTGAAGTTTTCAATGCATTTCTGCTTTTATGCTTCTTCAGCCTCCTCTTTTTTACACTCGGGCACGCTTTCAAAGCTAATTTTTCAGTATTTCATAACAGGGGCAATGTGCCTTTTATTAATCTTTTATTGCTCTATATTCTTCTGAACAGTCCTGTTCAGCTTATCGAATATATATATCTGCTGAATAACCGGTCTTACAGGATCTTTCAGTATGGACTCTATACGTTCAGTGCACAGCTGATTTTTATAATTACCCCGTTATTATTCGGAAAAGGTATTATCTGGTCAATTTACGGACTGCTCACAATAACTTTCTTCAGGTGGATATGGCTGGTGATATTACTCCGCCGATACACCCAGATGAAAATATCTGTCGATTTCATCAAAGAACATCTGTACCTGGGTTTACCACTTATACTCACAACTCTGATAAGCGGTTCAGGGCAATATACCGATGGTATAATCATTTCAACCTGGTATCGTGATCCTGCCAAATTTGCATTATTCCGGTATGGAGCCAAGGAATTCCCGCTGGTACTGATGCTTGCGAATGGACTGAATGCGGCACTGCTCTCCGAGTTCTCTACCCGGGAGAAGATGAAAGAATCTGTTGAAATACTGCGTGTTAAGTCAGAAAAGCTCATGCATTTTTTATTTCCTGCCACGATGATTATGATGCTCCTTGCACACTGGATCTATCCCATTATGTTCAGGCCGGAATTTGAGCAGAGCTCAGGTGTATTTCTGGTATATGCGTTATTGATTATACCGAGACTGGTCTTTCCCCAGACAATAATAGTGGGGAGGAAGAAAACGCATATAAGTCTTATTGCGGCAGTTCTTGAGATCATAGTGAATATAGGTCTGAGCCTTCTAATGCTTCACTGGGGTTATAAACAGGTTGGCGTTGCTGTTTCAACCTTTATAGCTTATGTGGTAAGTAATTTGTTTATGGTGCTGTATGTATGGTTTAGAATGAATATCAAACCTGCTGAATATATCCCGCTGAAGGTCTTCGCTATTTATTCTTTCCTGATAGGAATACTTTTCATCCTGATCGACCACAGGATCATCAATATAAGATAGAGATCATACTAGTTCAGAGAGCAATGAAAATAGCTGAGGTCAGAAGTATATTTGAAAAAAGGGAGTTTCTGGAATTCCCGAAGAGATTATATAAAAACGAACCTTTCTGGGTGTGTCAGCTTGATTCGGGAATCGAGTCTGTTTTTGATCCTTTGAAGAACCACACCTTCAGAAACGGATCTGCCATCCGCTGGATTCTGGCTGACACACAAGGAGTGACAATAGGTCGTATAGCTGCATTTATTGATAACCAGAGATCCGCTGCCAACCGTCAGCGGACAGGCGGCATAGGCTTTTTCGAGGTGATAGAGAATAAGGAAGCTGCATTCCTGCTTTTCGATACGGCAAAAGACTGGCTTTCATCCCAGGGAATTGAGGCTTTTGACGGTCCGATAAATTTCGGGGAGAATGATAATAACTGGGGTTTGCTTGTGGAGGGCTTCATGCAGCAGGGATATGGTATGCCATATAATATGAAGTATTACCGTGCATTTTTTGAGGAGTATGGCTTCAAAAACTATTTTGAACAATACTCATATCACAGAGATGTAAGGGATTCTGAAAATAAAATAGTACAGTTTCCGGAGAGGATCATGAGAATAGCAGAATGGCTTTCCAAAAGGCCTGGCTATTCTTTCTCACATTTTGAATTCAGGAATAAGGGAAAGTACGTAAAAGATATAGTTACTATATATAACTCCACATGGTCGGTCTTTAAGGAAGATTTTACACCACTTGATCCTGTGATCCTTGAAGAATCGCTTCAAAAGGCAAAGCTGGTAATAGATGAAAAGCTTATCTGGTTTGCGTATTTCAATGAAAAGCCAATAGCTTTCTTTGTGTTGTTTCCCGATTTGAACCAGATATTGAAGCATCTGAATGGGAAACTTACCCTGTTGAACATAATAAAACTCTTTTATTTTAAAGCAACACATAAGATGACCAGGATGAGAGCTGTTGTGGGAGGAGTCCATCCGACACACCAGAACAGCGGAGTGGAATCAGCCATCTTTTTGCATCTCTACAAAGTATTTGATAAAAAACCCTGGTTTAAAGAGCTGGAGTTATCGTGGGTTGGCGATTATAATCCAAAGATGATATCAATTTATGAAGCACTGGGGGCCCGAAAGGCAAAAACCCATATAACATACAGGTATTTCATAAATAAACAGCTTCCTTTCATAAGATTTAAGGATGAAATGGCTGAAAAACAAGGGCATAAGAAGGAACATTAAGGATATCAACAATAATTTTGCAATTACTTTTGCATTTTAAAGAATGTTAATTAATTTTGCAAGCCCTAATAAGCGGGATTTTATTAAGATTAATTTGGATTAAAAATATTGAGCAATGAAAAATGGTATTCATCCAGGCAATTACAGGTTTGTTGTTTTTCAGGATATGTCAAACGGAACATCCTTTTTAAGTAAATCAACTGCCCCTTCGAGAGAGAACATTAAGTGGGAAGATGGAAACGAATATCCACTTATCAAGCTTGAGATCTCAAATACATCTCATCCTTTCTACACAGGTAAAATGAAACTTGTTGACACCGCAGGTAGGGTTGATAAGTTCATGAACCGTTACAAAGATCATATCGGCAAGAAGAAATAAGAAAAATATTTTTAATATAAAAGCTCCCTGACAGGGGGCTTTTTTGTTTTATGGGTAGGAATGGCATAATCATTGCAATATGCCATATCACAACTTTTGTTAAAATTATATGTAATTTTGGCAGAAGGGCTAATGATAAGAGTAATCACAGCATTTAGTGAACAATACACATAGTTAATAGGTAGGAGCTAAATAACAGATGGAAAAAAAATTCAGGAAACCTGTCAACGAAATATTACTTCCGGATATCCTTGACGGAGAAGGAGATATAGTCCCTATTATCGCTGACGGAGACGATGGTGAACTTGAGGATGTTGAGGTGCCGGAAGCGGTACCTATACTTTCGCTCAGAAATACCGTGCTCTTTCCAGGAGTTGTGCTTCCAATCTCTATTGGTCGTCCAAAATCAATTCAGCTGATTAAAGATGCATATCGCAACAATAAGATAGTAGGTACGGTTGCTCAGAAAGACCCCGATATTGAGAATCCCGAGTTTGGCGATCTTCATACCATCGGTACGATAGGTCAGATAGTGAAACTTCTTGAAATGCCTGATGGTTCCACAACAGCAATTATTCAGGGACGTAAAAGAATGGTGTTGCAGGAGCTTATCTCAGATGATCCTTATTTCTTCGCAAGGGTTAAAATGATGCCAGAGACGAAACCGGAAATACTGAGTAAGGATTTCGATGCTATAGTAGGCTCTCTTAAGGACCTTTCTCTTAAAATAATCAAGATTAATCCAAATATAAGTCCGGAAGCCTCTTTCGCGATAAAGAATATTGAAAATAACACATATCTCATCAACTTCATCTGTTCAAATACCGATATTAAAGTACAGGACAAACAGAGACTGCTTGAGATTAACAGTTTAAGGGACAGAGGCTTCATGCTCCTTGAATTTCTTGTACAGGAAATACAGGTACTTGAGCTTAAAAATGAACTTCAGTCGAAGGTTAAGAGTGATCTTGATCAGCAGCAGCGGGAATTCCTTCTTCATCAGCAGATGAAAACCATTCAGAATGAGCTTGGAGGAAATCCTGTTGAAAAGGAAATTGAGGAATATGTAAAAAAAGCGGAATCAAAGAAATGGAGCGCTGAAGTTAAAAAGACGTTCGAAAAGGAACTTGACAAGCTTCATCGTCTGAACCCCGCAGCTGCCGAATATTCGGTGCAGGTAAATTATATCCAGACTCTGCTTGATCTGCCGTGGGAATCCTATACGATTGATAATCTTGATCTTAATAATGCAAGAAAAGTCCTTGACTGGGATCATTTTGGTCTCGAGGAAGTAAAAGAGAGAATTCTTGAACACCTGGCAGTCCTGAAACTGAAAGGCGATCTTAAATCTCCTATCCTCTGTCTCTATGGACCTCCCGGAGTCGGAAAAACATCACTCGGAAAATCAGTTGCCAAGGCGCTCGACAGGAAGTATGTCAGAATGTCACTTGGAGGATTACATGATGAAGCTGAAATCAGGGGTCACAGGAAGACCTATATCGGGGCAATGCCCGGAAGAATAATTCAGAATATCAAAAGAGCAGGTTCTTCAAACCCGGTATTCATTCTCGACGAAATTGACAAAGTAGGACAGGATTTCCGTGGCGATCCTTCTTCAGCTCTGCTTGAAGTCCTTGACCCTGAGCAGAACAGTACATTTTTTGACAATTTTCTTGAAATGGAATATGACCTGTCAAAAGTTCTGTTTATTGCTACTGCCAATAATCTGGCGACAATCAGCCCTGCCCTCAGGGACAGAATGGAGCTGATAGAGATAACCGGCTACCTGGTTGAAGAAAAAATAGAGATATCAAAGCGTCATCTGTTCCCAAAACAGCTTGAAAATCATGGCGTCAGACCTGATCAGCTTACACTGGACAATCCGATGATGGAACTTATAATTGAGAAGTATACCCGCGAATCGGGTGTGCGGGAACTTGATAAACGGCTTGCAAAGGTTGTCAGGGTTACTGCAAAAAATATTGCATCTGAGACTACCTACGATCCGGTTCTCACAGCAGCTGCAATAACAGAGATGCTCGGTCCTCCTAAATATACACGTGACCTGTATGCTGGCAATGAACAGGCCGGCGTTGTTACCGGACTCGCATGGACAGCCGCTGGAGGTGAAATATTGTTTGTAGAGACAAGTCTGAGCAGGGGAAATGGAAAGCTTACCCTTACGGGAAATTTGGGCGAAGTAATGAAGGAGTCAGCTGTCATAGCTCTGGAGTATCTTAAATCGAATGCTGAATTGCTTGACCTTCCTGATAATTTTTCTGAGAAATGGAATATCCATATTCATGTTCCTGAAGGTGCTATCCCAAAAGACGGACCTTCTGCCGGTATTACAATGGCAACTTCAATCGCCTCTGCTTTTACTCAGAGGAAGGTTAAAAAGTTCCTTGCAATGACCGGGGAAATTACTCTGCGGGGAAAGGTGCTGCCTGTCGGAGGCATTAAGGAAAAGATACTCGCCGCAAAACGAGCAAGCATTAAGGAAATTATTGTTTCGGAAGATAACAGGAAAGACGTTGAAAATATTAAAGAAATATATATTGCCGGATTAAAATTCCACTATGTTGAGACGATCATGGAGGTGCTTGAGCTTGCCCTGCTGAAGCAAAAAGTCAAGAATCCTAAAGTAATATCCTTTGAATGAAAAAGATAGCTGTTTTTCCGGGGTCATTTGATCCGTTTACAATCGGACATGAGGCAATAATAAGGCGGGCAATGAGCCTGTTTGATGAGATAATAATTGCTGTAGGAGCAAATGCTCTGAAAAAGAACTTCTATTCCCTTGAGACAAGGAAGGAGATGATCCATAAGGTCTTTGAAAATGATGCCAATGTAATAGTAGATCATTACGAAGGCCTTACAGTTGATTACTGCAATAAAATGGGAGCAGGCTACCTTCTGCGCGGATTAAGAACAGCTGCGGATTTTGAGTTTGAAAGAGCTATAGGACAGGTGAATAAGGCTATGGCTCCGGGAATTGAATCTGTGTTTCTGCTCACAGTTCCTGAACATTCATTTATTAATTCAACAATTGTAAGGGACATAATAAAAAGCGGTGGAGATGCTTCACGGTTCGTTCCGTCAGCTATAAACCTTAAAAATTTCAAGGGTATTGATTAGTCAGGAATAATTACCTGAGTATTGAGCAGTTGATAAGATCCATAAGCGAAAGCCAGGCACTGCTCTTTATTGAATTCAGCTCATCGGGAAACAGCCATTCAACTTTTGTTATGCCTTCTGATTTCTGCGGTTTTGATATCATCTCACCATCATAGGCCATCAGAAACCAGCTTGTCTTTTTCAGGTAGGATATACCTTCCCAGCTGTAGGTATGATAACTTGGAGTTATAGGCTTTACAATAGTATGACCCGAGATACCGCATTCTTCCGAAACTTCCCTTACAGCACATACTTCAGGCTCTTCTCCTGATTCTATATGACCCTTCGGCAGATCGAGCTTGCCTTTCTTTTCAATGAACAAATATCTTCCTGAGGTATGCTTCACTAGGCCACCGGCTGCACCGACTTCTGTAAAGTAAATCCTGAAAATTTTCCACAGATGTTTGATATCCGGTCCATAGACATTAATGGCGTTAATCGACTTATCTGCCTGAAATTCAGCGATTATTTTATAAAGTTCTTTTGTGTCATAGAATTTATGGAATAAGCCGTATTTTTGTATTCTGTCGGGTTCAGGGCTTATCGTTATAAATCTGTTCTCGAAGTGAACTTTATACATACTCAAATGGGGAATTTTGAAAAAAAAACAGCTGAATATCTTTTACAAATTAAAGCAATTAAATTGCAACCGTCAAATCCATTTACATGGGCTTCAGGTTGGAAGTCTCCAATTTACTGCGATAACCGTAAGACATTATCGTTTCCTGAAGTAAGGTCTTATATCCGCGACTCATTCTGTGATATGATCAGGGAGCTTTATCCTGAAGCCGGACTAATTGCCGGTGTTGCCACCGGAGCCATAGCTCATGGTGCTCTTGTTGCAGACAAATCAGGACTTCCTTTTATTTATGTTAGATCAGAAGCCAAGGAGCATGGACTCGGCAATCAGATTGAGGGATATTATGAGAAGGGACAGAAGGTAGTTGTCATAGAGGATCTGATATCCACTGGCGGCAGCAGTCTGAATGCAGTTAAAGCTCTGAAGGATGCAGGATGTGATGTTCTCGGAATGGTTGCAATATTTACCTATGAATTTAAAAAGGCGACTGATGCTTTTGCGGCTCAGAGTTGCAAGCTGAATACATTGAGTAATTATTCCGCTCTGGTAGAAACAGCTGTTCAAACAGGCTATATCGGCCAGGCCGAAGTGGAAACATTGAAACAGTGGAGGCTGGATCCGGCAAACTGGGGGGTGAGTACATGAGCGGGGATAAGGTAAAAACTAAAGGATCGACCTTGACTCCCATGTCGACAAATCATTACAAATATTTAATTCACAAGCTAATGGACCACTCATCATATTTTGAAAGCAGAACCGGCACTGTAAGCGGAAATGCAAAAGAGGTATTTAATTTTGTGACCGATCTCAGGAACTTTGAAAGGTTTGTGCCGGCAGGCACTATAAATAACTGGAAAGCCGATAAAGATAATTGCAGTTTTGGGGTATCGATGATCGGAACCGTTACAGTCAGACTGTCTGAAAAGAAAGAGTTTGTAAAAGTGATATATAGCGGTGATGCTCTGAAGAAAAATGATTTTTTACTTACACTCGATATTTCTGACCATCTTGAGAAACCTGCAGATGTTAGAGTGAGTCTTAATGCAGATCTTAATCCGATAATGAAAATGATGGCTGCCAAACCTATTGAGCAGTTTCTGGGAATGCTTGTGAATGAGATGGAAAAATTCAGGGAATGGGACAAGGTTACCGGATAAACTCGACCTCTTTAAAGGTAAATTCCCTGATCCTGTTTCCCTCAGTTTCAATCCTGATACTTCCGTAATCGCCTATATCAATAATTTTTCCTGTAAAGGATTCTCTTTTGTCGCTGAAGAGAGCCTTCTCATTAAGGCGGTATAATTTTGAGATATACTCTTTCTTTAAATCAGGCAGATTACCTGATATCAGCTCTTTATATCGTTTATCAAGATCTCTGGTCAGTTGATCAAGGCACTCTGCCAGGTCATATGTATCACCCGTCAGCTGCCTGAGCGAAACAGGATTTGGAGCCGGGCTGTGAAATTTCTCCTGGTTAATGTTCAAACCAATACCTGCTACAGAGTATTCGATAGCGTCTGCAAGAATTGCACTCTCGATCAAAATACCTGCAATTTTGTCATCCTTTATATAAATGTCGTTCGGCCATTTTACCCTGCAACCTGAAACATATTTAGATATAAAGTCGACAATTCCGAGTGAAATTGTCATTGACAGGTAAAACTGATCGGCAGCCCTGAGAAAGGAAGGGTAAAGTATTATGCTGAATAACAGATTTTTACCATCCTCAGCTTCCCAGCTGTTGCCGGCATAACCCTTACCGGCGGACTGAAAATTTGTTTGGATTACTGATCCTTCAGGAAGGGTTTTTTCCCTCAGAAATGACAGAGCTTTAGTATTTGTTGATGGCAGATTATTGAAAAAATATAAATTTGATCCTATTATCATGATTAGCAATGTATTAAATCAGCAAGGAGCATTTTTTTTATAGGAAATTTCGTGAATCTTAAGATTGGCATTGAAATTGCAAATGAGCTTTACAATAGCAAAAATACAGATTAAAGTGGTACTTTTGCGACTTAATATCAAACTGATAAATATTGATGAAGAAAAAATCTGACGGAGCTGAGGTCCTTTTAGAGGGTATAATAAAAGGGATTTTTGAGAAAAAAGGGCAGAATGTTCTGAAAATTGATTTGAGGAAACTTGAAAACAGGATTACAGATTATTTTGTTATATGCCATGCACCATCAACAACACAGGTAAGTGCACTATGTGATTCTGTGGAAGATACAGTAAGGAAAGAAGTTAGTGAAAAACCAATGCATGTGGAAGGACTCGACAATTGTTTCTGGGTACTTCTCGACTATGGTAACGTAATAGTCCACATCTTTCTCGAAGAATATAGAAATTTTTACAGCCTGGAATCACTATGGGCTGATGCAGCCATTGAGGTTTTGGAAGATAAATTACAGTAAGTTAAATTTTTATGACAGACAATTCAAATAATAATCAGGGACCTGACAAAAAGCCAGATAAAAATTTAAAACCCCGTTTTAATACTAACTGGATTTTTGCAGTACTTGCAGTTTCCCTGATTCTTTTCTCGTTGTTCAACAATGGGAAAGCAGTCCAGCAGACCACCAAGAGCGAGATAATGAGCATGATCGCGAGTCATGATATCGATAAAATAATAGTAGTAAATAAGGACCAGGCTGAGATTTATCTTAAAAAGGAAGCTATTGAATCAGGCAGGTACCCGAAAGTTCCGAAACCGGGAACAGGCTTTGGGCTCACAGTTCCAAAGCCGAGTTTTACATACAATATTGGTGACAGCAATTTTGAAACCTTCCTGATTGAGGCTCAGAAGAATGCCGGTTATCCTGAAAAAGAATATATCTATCCCGATTATCAGACCAGGAAAAACTGGGTTGGAGACATTCTCTCATGGTTATTCCTGCCGGTATTATTAATTGCCTTCTGGCTTTTCATGATGAAACGGATGTCAGGCGGCGGTGCAGGCGGTGCCGGTGGTATTTTCAGTGTAGGCAAATCGAGAGCACAGATATTTGACAAGGACACTAATGTGAAATTGAACTTCAATGATGTTGCCGGGCTTGAGGAAGCCAAAACTGAGGTTATGGAAATTGTTGATTTTCTCAAGAATCCTAAAAAATATACGAATCTTGGCGGCAAAATTCCAAAAGGAGCTCTCCTCATAGGACCTCCGGGAACAGGAAAAACAATGTTAGCTAAGGCTGTTGCCGGTGAAGCAAATGTTCCTTTCTTCTCGATTTCAGGTTCCGATTTTGTTGAAATGTTTGTCGGAGTCGGGGCATCAAGAGTCAGGGACCTCTTCAAGCAGGCTAAGGAAAAAGCTCCGTGTATAGTTTTTATTGATGAGATTGATGCAGTCGGACGTGCAAGGGGACGAAATGCCAATTTCGGATCGAATGATGAAAGGGAAAACACTCTTAATCAGCTCCTCACTGAGATGGACGGATTTGGCACCAACATGGGAGTTATTATCCTTGCAGCAACTAACAGGGCAGATATCCTCGACCGTGCTTTGATGCGTGCCGGCCGTTTTGACCGACAGATACATGTTGAATTGCCTGACCTGACAGAGAGAGAAGCTATATTTAAAGTTCATCTTCGTCCGATAAAACTCGAAAAGAGTTTTGATATAGGATTTATGGCAAAGCAGACTCCGGGATTCTCGGGTGCTGATATAGCAAATGTATGTAATGAAGCCGCTTTAATTGCGGCAAGAAAAAATAAGAATGTAGTTGAAAAGCAGGATTTCCTGGATGCGGTAGATCGTATAGTCGGCGGACTGGAACGGAAAACAAAGATCATTTCACCAGATGAGAAAAAGACCATTGCTTATCATGAAGCAGGTCACGCTACTGTCAGCTGGTTACTTGAACATGCCAGTCCACTTCTTAAGGTTACTATTATTCCTCGCGGGAGGGCACTTGGAGCCGCATGGTACCTTCCTGAAGAGCGTCAGCTTACAACACGCGAACAGATACTTGATGAAATGGCCTATGCTTTGGGCGGACGTGCCGCTGAGGAACTGATATTCGGAAGGATCTCAACCGGAGCACTTAGTGACCTTGAGAAAATCACCAAACAGGCCTATGCAATGGTTTCATTCTTCGGAATGAGCGATAAAGTTGGAAATATCAGCTTCTATGATTCGTCGGGACAGTCTGACTTTGGTTTTACCAAGCCTTACAGTGAAAAAACAGCTGAACTCATTGACCAGGAGGTTAACCTCATAATTTCTGAATCGTATATTAGGGCCAAGGAAGTCTTGAAAAACAACATGAAAGGGCTGACTGAGCTGGCAGAATTACTGCTCGATAAAGAGGTTATATTCAGTGAAGACCTTGAGAGGATCTTTGGCAAGCGTAAGGCTGAACAGTTAAAAGATGCCCGTGAAGCAGAAGCCATAGCAGCTTTACCCGAGAAAAAAGACAATCTTAAAGAGGTTAAAAAGGCTAAAAAATTGAACGGATCAGACAACGACGACGGTAAGATAAAAATTTCAAAGAAAGCCGAATCTCCTGATAAGAAATCACTGGAGAAAGCAGATAAAAAGACTAAGTCAAAAAACAAAGAATAAAACAGAAATATTTTGAATACTTTCTTCAGAAGGACTTTAACCGGAGCGTATATAGTGATCTTCATAATGGGAGGTTTCTGGATGCATCCGGTATCCTTTTTTCTTGCTGGTCTGATTCTTCTTACAGGGGCTCAGTATGAGTACTTTCAGATGATTAAAAATTCGGGGGTAAAACCTCAGATTATTCCGGGAATGGTTACCGGGATTACCGCCTATATTATCTCGACACTTATAGCATCAGGAACGATTCCAAAGAACGGCTTTCTTGTTCTTGTTCCCATGATGTTATTAATGATGATTATTGAGTTGTACAGGAAGCAGGATAAGCCATTTGACTCACTGGCGCATACATTTTTCTCGGTCCTGTATATTGCACTGCCCTTCTCAATGTTTCCTTTTGCAGCATTTGAGAGGACCGGACTTAATTCCATTCTTCAGCATCCATCGGTTGTCTTTTCCCCGGGTATTATAATAGGTTTCTTTATTCTCATCTGGGCAAATGACACTGGAGCTTATCTCACTGGTATGACGATTGGTAAACACAAACTGTGGGAAAGGATCTCTCCGAAAAAAACCTGGGAAGGATTTTTTGGCGGCTTGATATTGGCTGTCGTTGTGGCATGGTTCATTTCAGGCTGGCTGGGGGTGGTAGACAGAATTCAGTGGGTGATGATCGCTGTTATTGTCTCAGTTGCAGGAACATACGGTGATCTTGTGGAGTCAATGCTTAAACGAAGTACGGGTGTAAAAGATTCCGGGACAATCCTTCCCGGTCACGGAGGATTCCTCGACAGGTTCGATAGTGCAATATTATCTTTCCCGCTTGTATATCTTTTTATATCTCTTTTTGGTTGATTGGAGGGACTTGATTAGTTTTGTGCAAATTTTTAAACAGATGAGGATTCATATTCACAAGGAAGGATATAAGATATTAGCATATGCATTAATTGGATTGCTAGTCCTGAATATTGCAGTAAATATAATCTGGTCAGACTTGCCCTTGCTAAAATGGGCTTTCCTGGTCAGTTCTTTTATGTTTTATATCTTTCTTCTGTTCTTTTTCCGGTTGCCGACCAGGCATTTGAAAGCTGACCCGGGACTGATTTACGCTCCGGCAGACGGTAAGGTAGTGGTAATCGAAGAGACCATGGAAAACGAATATTTCAAGGATTTGCGGTTACAGGTTTCCATCTTTATGTCTCCTTTCAATATGCACAGTAACAGATACCCGGTCTCCGGGAAAGTTAAATATGTTTGTTATCATGCTGGTCAGAATATGGTTGCATGGCATCCGAAATCATCAGAACTTAATGAACGAAGTACCATCGTCATTCAGACCGGCGACGGTACTGAGGTTATGATAAGGCAGATTGCAGGAGCAGTGGCACGAAGGATTGTTACATATGCAAAAGAAGATACAGTCGTTCATCAGGGGGATGAACTGGGATTTATAAAGTTTGGATCGAGAGTGGATATTTTTCTTCCTGTTGGCACTGAAGTTGAGGTCCCGATACTCCAGCAGGTAAAGGCAAACAAAAGTATTATTGCCAAGATCTGATAAAGTAAAAAGAAATGAATAAGACAGATAATAAAGTAATTGATGTTACAAACGATGTCAAATGGATAGGCGTGTTGGATTACGATATCCGGACATTTGACATAGTAATGCACACAGATTTCGGAACCACCTATAATTCTTATTTTATCAATGCAGAAAAGAAAGCAATAGTTGAGGTTGCGAAGGAAAAATTCAGTGAGACCTACCTGGCAAAACTACGATCAGTAACTGATCCGAAAGATATTCAGTATATAATTGTCGATCACACCGAACCCGACCATTCGGGAAGTCTGAAATGGCTTCTTGATCTGGCCCCTGAAGCGACAGTTGTGGGAAGCGGCAATGCAATAAGATATCTTGAAGATATCGTTAATAAACCGTTCAGGTCGATGGTTGTAAAGGACGGAGATACACTTGACCTGGGAAACAAGACTCTCAGATTCCTTTCAGCCCCGAACCTTCACTGGCCTGATTCCATGATGACTCTTCTTGTCGAAGATAAAGTGCTTTTCACATGTGATATTTTTGGGGCACACTACTGTTCTCCTGAAATGTTCAGTAACTTCGACACTGATTATTCAGCCTCTTTCAAATATTATTTTGACATTATCATGAGGCCATTCAGCAGGTTTATGCAAAGAGCAGTTGAAAAGGCAAAACCACTTGATATTGAGTATATTTGTCCGGGCCACGGACCTATCCATAAGGATAATCTAAAGAAGGCACTGGAACTCACACAGGAGTATGCAGATCAATATATGCTGAATGTGTCGGAAATAAATAAGATGAATATTCTTATTGCTTATGTATCGGCATATGGCTATACAAAGGAAGCTGCTTATTACATCGCAGAAGGTATTCTTCAGTCTGAGGATCTGAGTGTCGACGTATGCGATATTGAGAATATAAGTCTTGAAGAACTCGAATCTAAGCTGATAATGGCTGACGGAATTCTTGTCGGATCACCGACAATTAATCAGAATACCCTGCTTCCTGTTTATACCTTACTGGCGTTGATCAATCCTATACGCGATAAGGGCAAGCTGGCAGGGTCATTCGGTTCATACGGATGGAGTGGTGAATCACCAAATCTTATCCTTGAAAATTTCCGGATGCTGAAACTGAAGATATTTGANGAGACTTCGGCCTTCAAGTTTTCTCCTGAAGGGCATAAAAAAGAGAACCTGATTCAGTTCGGNCGCAATTTCGCGCAACGATATATTCAGGAATGCGGACATACAAAAAATCCCGGATGAACCGGGATTTTTTTATTTATGAAACTTCAATTTTCCTTGTGAGTTTGCTTTTATCTGCATCCTGTTTCGGAAGCGACAGGGTGAGAACTCCATCTTTATAATTTGCTTCAATTTTCTCCTTGTTAACGTTTTCAGGAATGTAGAAACTTCTGCTGAAAGCCGAATAGCTGAATTCCTTTCTCTTGTATCCGTTTCCGTTTTCTTCCGATTCATTTTTATGCTCCGATGAAATTGTAAGCACATCTTCATTTACATCAATATTAAGTTCCTTCTTATCTATCCCCGGTATTGCCAGGTCAAGAACATAGTTTTTCTCATCTTCCCTTATGTTGACAGCAGGTGTTGAACCGTTTCTGTTATTGAGTACAGGGAAAAAATCCTCATCAAAAAAATTAGGCATGTAAAATGGCCTGAAGCTTCTTCTTGTAATTGTTGGTAACATGGTTTTGTCCTCCTATAAATTATAATTAAACATTTTTTTCATAACATCTCACTTATTTCAAACTCTGTTCCAATTGATTAAAAGCGACATAATG
>JGI20214J51650_10001488_pt1 | contig 14868 bp, 33 predicted proteins | sample WetSurMetagenome_FD_51650 | JGI IMG/M metagenome (IMG submission 51650) | reverse complement strand
TACACAGATTCACAGACACAACTTTACGACTGGTATTCAAAAGAAGTACCAGAAAATGGCCCATATGATTTCGCTATATTAACCGGTGATATGGTTGAAGGTCAGAACAGCAAAAATACAATAGAGTTATATGAACCTGATACTGACGAACAGGGAGAGATAGCGGCTGAATGTTGCAGTATAATTCCATGTAAAAAAGAAAACTTTTTCTGTGTGTATGGTACTCCATTTCATACGGCAGGAACATATTCTTATGAAGACAATTTTGCAAAATGTCTGGGAATAGCAAAACCAAAAACTACACAAAGATTAAATTTTAATGATATGGTAAGAGTTAATGTGAGACATACCGTTGGACGTTCTTCAATACCTTATGGACAGGGAACTCCTACATATAAAGAGATGAATTTTGAGCAGTTAAATGCATCCTTACAAGAAGATGTATCTGCTGATATATGCATAAGAGGTCATGCACATTATTCTGTTTCAATGAGAGTAAGAGACAAAGTGGCTATAGTAATACCATGTCTCAAATATCCTGCTGGTATATACGGAAGAAAAATGGCAGAAACGCAATATGACATGGGATTCGGGATACTTGAAATATATGGATATAAAGACTGGAGATATATTCCAATTCATATGCCGTTATCAATTTCGAGTAAAAGAGAATGGACTAATCTAAAAGGATAATGATATGGAAAAAGGGAAATGTGTAGAGATAGATGAAATAAAACTTACAGAGATGTTAAATTCTGTACCTGATTCATTTTTTAATAAAAGTAAATTATTTACACCTATAGAAGATGCTTTTATACTTGCTGTATATAAACAAAACAAAAATAAGGAATACGCTGCAAAAAAGTTAGGAGTAAGTCCGGCAACAATGAGAAGAAGATATATTAAATTAAAAGACAAATGAATTACAAAATATATAAATATTAGTGGGATTCTATGATTTAAAATATAAAAGGCTATATATAATTATTATATATAGCCTTAATTTTCATTTTTTGAAATAATTTTTTATTTCTTCTATAGTTTTAAATACAGGTATTTTTATATTATGAGCTTTTGAAACTTCACCATCAGCTCCTTTTGATTCACCTTCAAGTCTTAGAAGTCCATCAAATCTTTCTATGAAAGCATAATCATTATCAAGCCATAAATGATAATCACGTTCTTTCTGTGCATTAAGATAGACAGACTGCAATAAAGGTGAAAAAGGTATAAATCCATTATCAAGCAATTCATTGGCAGTTTCTATTTGACGTTGTACATTTACAAAATTGTCACCTATTGTATATGGAGAAGCTATATATATGATATACTTTTTATTGGGCATTATTTTATCCCTCTTTTTATATTGATTTTTTCTATAATACTTCCAACATCTTTTATCTTTAAGACTGCCAGCTTCACATTCGTCAATATCCCAGTTATACATTTCTATACACATTCTTCTTTCTTTTGCTGTATTATAATGTTTTTCCCTGAAGTGCATGTTATTTATCCGTTGGCTGAATTTCAATAAGACCTTTATCTTTTATAACTTTGCGTTCCAAATCTATAGCCCTGCCTAACATTTCAGCAGTAAGTTCAGGTGAATCATATTCAGCAGTTATATCCCACTGTACAAATCCTTTAGCAGTTAGGCTGGCATTCATTCTTGTCCTTGTGTTGTTTTCGTTCTGTTCCATAATATTCTCCTATTTTATTATTTCTCCATAAAACATACGTTTTATGATATGTACCGTATTATCGTATTTACCATGTATTCTTATAATTCCTGTTTCTTTATTTGTGTAATGTGTTTTATCCTCCGTCCATGCATCAATATCTCCATTATTGTTTTTACGGTAAGCGATTTTTTGTCCTATTGTATCACTGAAATATATATTCCATCCTTTATTTTGTTCCATTTAATCTTTTTGTTTTTCAATTTCAGATATAATATTTTCTTTATCCATCTTGGATAAAAGATATAAAAAGGAATATCCAATTATATCACATACATCATTAGTTTTTGGTTCATCTTTATTATTGTAAATACGTTTAAGTTTATCATCAAGTCTTATTTTTATAGAATCTTCTGCTGAACCTTTATAAAAGATACCTATCGGTTCAAGAGCAGAATTACCATAATTTTTGTTTTTGTATAAAAGCAAATCCTTCATTGCGTCAACAATATTGCACAAGTTAGTCTGTGTAGTTGTAAGATTACCTTCTTTTTTATCTTCCATAAAATCCTCCATTTATTTATATCAATATTCCGTTGTGACGTGTTTTATAATATCCGTATGTATACATATCATTTTTCACTTCTATAGCTTCTGTGAATAATTTTCTGGTAGGAAATTCGTTGCAGTTATCTATTTTTGCATATGCAAATACCGACAAAGCAAGCATGTACCATCCATCTAATTCTGTTTTTGGCTTCAACTCTCCCATCCATTTTGCAATATAAAATTGATCATTTTTTTTATCTACTTTTTTATGCTCCGCAACTTTTTTTTCTATGCGCTTGTAATTTATTCCATATTTTTTAAATAAACTATAAATACCTCCAATATTTATATTATAATGTTTAGAACATTCTCTCATAGTATGTGTAGATGCAAATTTATTTAAATCTTCTGTATAATATTTTCTTACACTCATTTTAATTTCCTTATAAAAATAATATAATACATAAATCATGTTTTGTCAATAATATAATTGACTTTTTTATATAAAATGTGATAACATTCATCAGAGGTTAAAATGTACACAGTTTACGCAGGTCTTTATGATACAGAAAAACAGGCAAAATCAGATCTAAGGAAAATAGAAAAAATGGGATTTACCCCATATATTTTCAACAAACAAAACAAAATAGCACTTATGGCTGGCGCTTTTATAAAAGAACAAATAGCGATTGCATTTAAAGAAAAGCTGAAAAAGTCAGGAATTGATTCTTTCATAGAAAACAATATTTGAGAATCCATCCCACAAAAATTTTATACATTCATCTTTTGTCATATATTTCCTTCCATATATTTCTTTCATTAAAATAAAATGATGGAATGGTATCATACAGGGATTGCTATAATCGAACATTACAGCAATAAAGCACAATGCTCCCATTGATTCATAATTATATAAATACATCTTTTCATCATTCTTTTTTGAATCTATACATGACATTGAAATTCTGTCTGTACTTGTATGTTTGGCTTCTATGACTATACAACGTCCACCTTTTATAGTTCCTTTAAAATCAGGCTGAGATTTTCCTGTATAAACAGATATAAATTTTCCTTTACCAACATTTTTTATACATTTAGTCGGTTCAGGAGTTTTCTGGATATACATGTTTCCAATATTGAACTGGTAATCAAACATAGATTCCAGCATAGATTCAAAAGATGATCCGGTACGCCTGTTTTTTGAATTAGTTATTGATGTTTTTGTTTTTAAGTACATTTTCCCATCCGTATTTTTTATAAAATTTTTCAATAGATTTATTAATAGCATCAGTAAGACTTTTACACACTATACCATATTTATCTTCATAAAACCATACATAAAACAAATCTTCATCCATTTTAATTCTGGTAAAATTATTTTGTTTGTTATAATAAGTATATATAACTTTCTCATCATAATTGCTTATTCCCGTATGGAGTTTCCTGTACATTTTTAACCTCATCAGCGAATTTAGTTATATAAGGATAGAATATAAGGTTTGATATACCACATCTACCATCCCTGTTTTTTTCTGTCATTAATTTTGCAGGAACAGAATCTACACCTTCCATTATCCTGTCTCTGTGAATAAAAGATACTATATCCGCATCCTGTTCTATATCACCTGATTCTTTTAATGAATTAAGAGATGGTTCTTTACCTTCTGAGTCTCTGGTAAGCTGACATAGTAATATAATAGTTATACCTAGGTTGTTTTTAAGATCGGCAAGTTTTTTAGTTATTTCTCCAACCTGTTCATTACGTTTTTCTTTATAACTGCATGTTATATATCCAAGATGATCTATAAAGAATATTTTAGTACCTCTTTTTGCCAGTGATCTTATTTTACTGCATATGCTGTCTATATCCTTATTTATCTGTCTTTTTGATGTATCAAGCATTATTAATGGTAAATTATATAATATTGATAAAAAGTTCTGCATTATTCCTAATTGAGCTGTTGACAGCATTCCTTTTTTCATTTTTGAAAGTTTTATTCCTGTCTGTGATGCAACAATTCTTGCTATTATGTTTTTAGACTTCATTTCAAGAGAGAAAAATGCAGATGGTATATGCTTTGATCCTAGATTATAAAAAATCTGTTCTGCCAATGCTGTTTTACCCATTGAAGGCCTAGCTCCAATTACCCATAATACTTCTTTAGGTATTCTGTCTAAAATATCATTAATGCTGTTAAAACCTGAATCATATCCATAAAAATTATCGTCTGTCCTGTTTTTGAATGCTTCATCAACGTAAGATATAAATTCACAACACAATGTTTGAGATGTATCTTCTTCTACAGTTGATACATCATTTACCAGTGTCATTATAGCATTATCAGCATCAGCAAGTCTTTCATCTATTGTCTTGTTTTCTATATTTTCATTTATTTTACCTATGTCATTTAAATATTTTCTTTCTTTATATAGATTTTTTACCTCTTTTACATAAAACATATAATTAGAAGATGATATAATATTGTTTGTTAAATCAGCTATATAAGATGCATCAAAATCAGGTAGTGATTGTTGCAGTATTAATATATTGCAGCATTTATTATTATCATATAATTCTATTATTTTTCTGTACAATAACCTGTTTTTATCAAAGTAAAAATATTGTTCTCTGATATTTGATTTAATATCATCTATTACATCATTATATAGAAGCATTATACCAATAATATATTTTTCATATTCCTGAGAATAAAGTTGTTTTCCCATATGATGTTAATTTCTCCATATTATTATTTTTTTTCAAATAAAATTGGACAATAATTTGTCAACTGTTTCCTTACAATAGATGCTAGATACTGCATATCAGGATGTGCTGCTTTATTATCTCTAAGAGAAAGAATATGAAGCCATTCACGTGCATTTGTAGTAACTATTATCTCTGTAGCTAAATCATTAGGAAAGATACCTCGTGCTTCCTGTTTTGTGGAACCTTGTTCCAGCATATAATTATACCCTTTTTCTATGTGTGAAAGGACTGTAAAATAAGATTCTACTCTATTACACAGATATACATCTGGTGATGGGGGCATCTTAATTTTAATATAATTATTATATAATGAGTTTACATCATTTCCACGTAACCACGAAGGAATAATTATGTGCATATCTTTACTGTCACAATATCTTGTAGACTGCTGTGCATAACTGGCCATGCGGTGTCTTACTAGTTCATGTGTAAGTCCACGTGATGTTATTAATCTCATGGTTATAACAAGATGTTCTATCATTGCCATATGACCGTTTTTAACAAGCATATTAACCATTTTTTCGGCAGACCCTTCTGTTATTTTATCCTGTGACTGATAACATGTTCTTGCGCATAATTCTATAAGTTCAAGAGGTTTATCTCCTCCGTTGGTTGTAATAATTTCTGCTGATTGTTCAATAAATTTCATTTTGTTTCCTTATATTAATAGAAATAGTTCAGCTATTCTTTCTGATATAACTTCTTTATCATATCTTATTTTTAAATCTTTTTTATCAGAAGATATATATTCGAGATATTCTATACTGTCTTTTACAAAATTTAATCTATACTTGATAAATGAATAATTTTTGTATGATAATCTGAAATAATCATTATACCAACATATGTTCTTATTCAAAAACAAACAGTTTAAAAGATTCATCATTTTAAGAATGTATTCCGGTGTATATTTATTGTTTATATATTTAACTTTTTCAGCAGATAAATATGTATGATATTCGGAAAGATATTTAAATACTGTATTTTTTGTATTTTTGTCTAATATATATGTATTTTTATTTATAAATGATACAAATAAAACTGTATCATAACATACAGACAATATATTAGAATGATATATTATTTTATCTTTTACTTTATACATCATTGCAAGTTCATGAAGATATCTGTCTTTTTTTGATTGACAATTTTTCTTTTCTTTTTCCTTATTAACAAATACACTTGTATCTGTTAAAATATGATGTAATGAACTTTTTTTGTAATCAATACTTCTTGTTTTCCATTTCCCACTGTTCTCTTTGTACATTTCTGTTATTTTCATTTTTATGTCTCCTTTATTGTTTTATACATTCCAGTATAAAATTTTTCTTTACCTGTATTATCTATTATGCAACCTATATTCATGTATTGGATATCATTGTTTTTGATATTATTTTTAATTTTATCCTGCAAACAAATATAACTATAATCATCAATAATATAAAATAAAATAGTTTCCATTATGGATTACCTGCATTAATTATTCTAAGTGCATACAGCTTTGTTTTTTCAGACGCTGTTTTGATATCCCCATGATTAAAAAACAGCAATGCATTATACCAACTACCATATTGTTTATGTAGAGACGCCAAATAACCAAGAGCTACAGTTGCATTATGAACAGGATTATATATATAAAATTCTTCTTTTCCCAACCAGAATTTATCAACAAGTTCGTTTAAGTTATCAGGTCTTGTATATATTTGAAATAATCCTTTCGAGTTATATCCTTCTTTTGTGCATCCGCTTTCTGCATGATCATCATAATTAGATTCTTCATACATAAGTCTGTCTGTTATAGACTTAGGGACACCTTTTGACAATCCTATTTCATAGATAATATGCTTTGTCTTTTTATCTATCACTTTAGTATAAGCACTAAAACAAAGCATAAATATAATAGATATTAATATAAATAATTTTTTCAATTATAAATCCTAATTAATCTGAGATACTTTACATAATCTGAATATAAATGTTTCTCCAGTATTTATGTTCCCGAGTATTATTGTCTGTACATCTTTTGATATTGAAACAACAACAATACCACTTTTATAATACATGTTTCCAATATTGTCCATACCCTGAAATAATAAATTTTCAGAATCGCTGCAATTGATTGATACGCTTATATAATTATTAGAATAATCATAACTAACTATACCAACTGTATTATTATTTTCATCATTATAAACTGCCACATATGTATGTGCATAAACAGCAGACACCGCCAATGACAGCATTATTGCAATGCTTAAAATCTTAATTTTCTTATTCATTTTCATCTCCTTCTGGTTCATTTTCTTCTGGATAACAGGGAATATTCCAGTCATGATCTTCTGCATCAGTCACCCTGTCTGTGATATTAAGACAACTAGAAGCATCTGATTTCCAGACATTATCACCTTTTTTAATTTCCATAGATGGATAAAGGTATATTATTCCATCTTTGTCCTTTGCTACAGGCATACCTGTTATATTTGCCCATTCCTGCATAGTCATCTTTTTAACCGGTTTAACACATTCTTTCATTGCATAATCAAAAAATATGTTAACACAATCATTTCCAGTTGGTCGTGTGTCACAGAATTCTTTTGCCGGGCATAAAGAGCAGTTCATACCGTCATGGAAGTTACTTTTGAAATCTTTTGTTTCCCAATTCTTCATATCAGTTCTCCTTTATATAAATTATTGGAATAATGTACTTATTCCAATCGTTACCGGATGAGGTATCAATGGTTCTCCGGCTACATGTATATGTTTTACTTTTCTTTTTTTTATCTCTGTTTTAAGCATATATTTTGTTACCGGCTTTCCGTGATAAAGTTCCTCTTCTATAATCTTATTTACTTTTTCTATTGATACATCGAGATATTCAGCAAGTTCTTTATAGCTGTTATATCTTATACCATCATAATATACTTGTTCATTTATTTCCATCGTTTATTTAACCTCTATAACATAAAAATATTTTTTATTTAATTTATTTATTCAAAATTTTTTCATTTGCATTTCCTGATCTTTAAGAGATGAAAAAAGATTGCTTCTGTCCATCATCTGTTTTCCACAATACGGACATTTTTTTGTTTGTAAATCGAACATCATATTTTAACCTCATTTTAAAATTTATTTTTCAAACAAACATTCACCATTTGTGTTATATGCATCATAAGCAAGAGCACATTTTGTTACATTCAAACATTTATAACATGTGTATTCTCAGTTGTGCAAAACATATATAAAATTATCTCGTAATGTAATAAGTTCTGGAACCGTATGTTCTCTGTACCATTCATCAGGTATTTCAATATTTTCTATCATTTATACTTCCTGCACTATCTATAAAGTATCACACTTTATAGATTTTGTCAATACTAAACTGTCAATAAACTATAATATATTGCCCATTTTTTATATAGTTGTTGATAATAATATATATTCCGTGCCATTTCTTATCTGCTTTCAAATAATCCCTAAAATCTTTTGTAATTTCTATGTGATTAATCCATTTTCCCTGTTTTTTAATATTATATATATCCATGCATAGATTTACAGCTTTTTGAAGACAGTTATTATTTATCACTTATAGCACCTCTTTTATCTATTCCGCCAAAATAAACAGGAATTGCAGTTTCCTTGAATCTGCTTTTTAATGAACCCCCAAGAAAGTCACATAATTCATTCATATCCATATTTGTGGTTATTATCGTATTTTTACCATTGTCATATCTTGCCGAAAGGACATTTGAATCAAATACTTTTTCTATCTGTGAATCATCTCCCTGCCCCATTTCATCAAGTACTAGATATGGTGCTGTATAATATTTTTTCAGTATGTCATATTCCTGTGTATTACTTCTGAAATTTCTGCTTGTTCGTATAAGAGGACATACTTCATATTTACATGATATATATAAACCAGCTTGCTTGCTTCTATTTATTCTATGTATCATAGATGCACATGCAGAATATGATTTGCCCCTGCCAAAATCTCCTATAAATACCATAGTTATATATGATGATTTTTCTTCACAGAATTCAATTATTTTTTTATCAATATCAGAATTACCTAATTTGGCATTAATAAATTTTTCTGGAATATTTGTCTGATTTATAAATAATTCTTTATCAAATAATTTTTCATCATTATCTATATTATCAATAATATTATCTATATTAAATTTTGGACATTCCATATATTATTCCTTTTCAAATTCTATTTCAGGTATTTTCCCGTGATATTTTTCTACATGTACACCTGCTGAAAGAAGCATTCTCTTTGAAGCAATAACCGAATCAGTTCCTTCATGCTTGTTATCAAGATAGACTACACGTTCTATTCCAGACTGAATTACAGCTTTTGTGCATTCATTACACGGAAACAGTGTAACATATAATGTCGTTCCTTCCAAACATTTTCCCCGTGCGTTAAGAATGGCGTTAAGTTCGGCATGTACTACATACATATATTTGGTATCCAACGGATTACCTTCTTTATCCCACGGATATTCATTGTCAGAACATCCTTTTGGGAAACCATTATATCCCATAGAAACTATTCTGTTATCTTTATCAACTATACATGCACCCACCTGTGTATTTGGGTCTTTTGACCTTTTAGATGACAATATAGCAATTACCATAAAATACTCTTCCCATGATATATAATTAGTTCTTTTCATTTAATACTCTCTATCAAATAAGCTCTTTGGTGTTTATATTTAATCGTATCTTTATCCATTCCCATATATTCGGCAAACGATAACCCACTATCACATTCCAACCAGTCTTGATAATGTTTTTGAGAACGTGTCATTTTTCTTAACGATTTTATCTCTGCTGTATATATTAAATCTGGGTCTGTTGGATGAATATAACTGCATATACCTGCATTGTCTGTGTCAAAATTAACGGCAATATATGCTCCACCGTCTTTATAAATTATTCCCTGTTTATCTTTATATATAACAACTAATCCTATTCTCGCTGGAACATTATAATATTCACGAACATATTCGCAATTCATTTCTTTTCTCCATATTTTTTAGTAAGCCAAATAATACCTTTTCCGGTTACGAAGATACGAGGACGTACATGTGATACTCCATCTACTACATACGGTCTGCCATCTTTCAATACTAGGTAATCGTTATAATCAGCATAAGGACGGTAGAACAGCGTATTATCTTTAGTCCATTCTTTTTTTATGATGCCATCTGCTAAAAGTACCTTGAAAATGTTGGTAACTCCTATCGTCTGTGCTACCGTCTGTAAATCCTGCAATGTAGAACTGTCGCATATAGCATCATATACATCTGCCTTTGGTTTCTGTTCAATACATTTCTGTTCTGCGAGTTCTGCTCTCTGTTTCATTATATTATAATCTTCCTGCAAATACTGCATAGCAAGTATGATTGTTTTTTGTCTATCTATTGCCATAACAGCATCTTCTACCTTACTTTTCAAAGTAAGGTCTCTTGGAACAATATTTTTTTTGATTGTAAATACCTGATTTTCATTTAATATTGTTGCTACACCATTTTTTATAATTTCAGGGAACAACTCTTTAACTTTGTTCCTGATTGTACTTTCTGCGGTCCCAAGCGCATCTGCTACTTCTTTCACAGTCATTGTTTTTTCATTAGTTAATTCTTTTTCCATTTTGTTTTCCTGTATATTTAACATAATATTATAATCACAAAAAAGTCCCGTTTTTAATTCATATCCTATCAACGATATTTGCACGAACAGCCCACGGAGCAACGGACGTTATAGTTAGCCTATATAGCATAATGGACTGTTATATGAAATCTTCATCACATTTTTCATAATCTACATGATGCCCGTTTTTATAACATTTATAATGTCCATTCCATCCTTCGTCTTTTCTTTTACATTTCAAACACTGATATTTTATATTTGTATCGTCTGTAATTACATTCATATATTCTCCTGTATGAATTACTGTTTTACAATCACAGCACGTGTGTGTATGATTATTCTTGTGTACTTCTGCTGTTGTCATATTTACCATCTTCTTTTCTAATGAATAAACTTGCAACTACCACTCCGAACAAAACAGCTCCCCATTCAGGTGCACCTATTTTCTTTGCTATAATAACAGATATAAATGCTATAACAACATATATAATATAATCAATAAGATATGATAGAAAACGAATAAAATGTTTGTGTTTTTTATCTATTTTTTCTTCATTTTTTGCCATATCATATCCTGCATGTAATATTTTAGCATAATATTCAACAGCTTCAGCTGAAACTGGCTTCTCATTTTCTTTGACACACTCTTTAGTTATGTTTATGAAATAATCTAAATCTCTTTTCACGTATTCCTCCGTTATTTATAATTCGTTATACATCTTATTACCTATTTCTCTGATAAGCGCAGACATAATGTTTCTCTGATATTTTTCTTTTGAAATAATTTCCATTACTTCTTTATCAGATATATATTTATCAGTTCCAGTTGATTTCAAAAACTTGGTAATCATGGTTATGTTTTCATTATTCTCAAAAGGTACCATCTCGTGTTTTATAGAAAATCTCTGTAACAAAGCATCATCAATGATATCAAGCCTATTTGTCGCTGCCATTACTATTGTGTTATTAGACAGTTTATCAAATTCCTGCATTATAGAAACAGTAGTTCTTTCAAGTTCTCCATCAGCTTCTGTTTGACCTCCACTTTTTCGTTTCATCGCTATACAATCAAGTTCATCTAGCATAAAAACACACTGCAACTGCTTTATATATTCAAAAATAAGATTTATATTTTTAGATGTTGCCCCCATATATGAATCTATCATAGTGGAAAAGTTTATATAATAAAACGGCAAATTTAATTCATGAGCAACATATTTACCAAACAAAGTTTTGCCAACTCCGGGTAGTCCATACAGCAGGACGGTGTTAGTATAACCTATATGTAATTCATTCATTTTATCAGATACAGCTTTCATCTTCACAATGTTATCAAGCAAGTCTTTTTCACGTGAAGAAAGGTAATATCTGCCTTCATCAAAATCTTCTGGAAACTGACCAATAATTTTATATTTTAGATTTTCAGGAATTAAATCGTTTTTATCAGAAAGTAGTTTTGTGTAATTTCCTATAAATGAGTCATTTTTCTTTGTTTTATCATCCTGCATCATATAGATAGCATATTTTTTAGAATCTGTTATATCGTTTCTTGCCAGCGATTCTATCAGCCTCTTTTGTTCAATAGATAAACCTGCCATGTTTCATACCTTCGACAATGGCTGCCATGCAATAATGTTTTTTACCTCTACATCAACCATATATCCGCAGGGGTCAGTGAAACATTTTTTTTTAAGAACAAAGCATCCTATATCTCTATGCTTTCCATCAGATACAAATACGTTAACAGTTTCTAATCCGGGGACATATTCTATATCATCATTTTCTGTAGGTAATCGTTCTGTTACCGGAATCCATTCAGGATGATTCTGACCTGCCTTAAAAATAAGTTTCACAGCTTCATTCCATTGCCAGTTATTAATAAGATTATCTATTTTTTTATATTCATCACTGGTAATAAACTTTTCAAACTCTGTCATTTTACACTTCCTCTTTTTTCCATGCTATAACTTTTCCAGAATATTTAGTTCCTTTCATAAATGCTTCTATATCATCATCAAGAGACAGACAGTCATATAATATATATCCACTTTCACATTCCCATAATATGCTTTCATCATAATCGGGTAATTTTTCAGTTATTGGTATCCACTTATGTTTTTTCTGTTCTAGTTCAATTCCGGCCTTTTTACCTGCATCAAAAAGCTATTTTAACAAATTGTCACTAACATATGTATGCAATAACATATACAAGTCATCCATCGCAGCCCAGTCTTCATAAGTTTTTATCATTATTCTACTCCCGTAGAACCGAAACCGCCAGCACCGCGTTCTGTTTTAGATAGTTCCACTTTGTTTATAAATTCAGCCTGAATAACCGGAGAAACTACAATTTGTGCAATCCTTTCACCCTTGTTAATGATAAATTTATCTTTACCCATATTTATAAGCATTACTTTTATCTCTCCCCTATAATCACTGTCTATAGTTCCCGGTGTATTAAGTACGGTAATACCATATTTTGCAGCAAGCCCGGAACGGGGTCTAATCTGTATTTCATATCCTTTTGGTATTTCAGGCAAAAGTCCGGTAGGAACAATTGCAATATTATCAGGTTCTATTTCTGCATATATAGTGGAACATATATCTGCACCTGATGCACCGTTTGTTTTATATTCTGGAAGTTTCGCATCGTTAATCAAATTAAAAAATACTGTCATTTAAGTCTCCTTATTAATGCAATATAAATATTATATTACTACAATTTATCTATAGTATTTATCCCGATACTCTAGGAGTAAACCATTCCATAAGTTCTCTAAAAGTATCAAAGCAATAAATCTCTTCAATAGGGTCATTTCCTTCTTTATCCCACTTATTAAGAGTATCAGGAATATCTTTACCATCAAATTCTCTTCCTCCGCATACACGATTATAATAGCCATATTGTTTTTCTCTATTTATAATTGTTTCTCCTATAATAATATGGTATGCGTCTCCAATATACAATATAACTCCATATTTTCTAAACTGTGTAACAATACCAATCCAAGATGAAAGTTCTACTGTTGTTTCTATTGCCAGTTCTTTCTTTTCTACGAATCTTTTCATAATTATCTCCTTAATTACAATATTACTACTAATTGTTTGTTTTGTCAATACTTTATATAATATTATTATAATTTATTTAATATATTACTTGACATATTTTATTATATGAAGTATCTTATATATAAGATAAGTTTTTTCTTAATCTCCTTAACGGTCGGTTTAATCATGCCGACCGTTTTTTTATTTGCCAACAATTTCAACACATCGCATAATTATGTATTTCTGCTTGTACATAATGGAACATTTTTTAGCCATTACCTGTGCTGTTTTCAATGAAAAATACTTCTTTACAGTTTTACGATCTTTTGACCATACAAACCATAGATTAAACGTATTCTCATATTCTGTTTCATTCAACATTTTTGAATAGATAAGCCTTTTTGACCCTGTCTTTATGCAGGAGTAAAGATAACAAGGACGCAATATAAAAACATTCTTACATCCAATATTTGTAATTCTTTCTGCTTCAAGTTCTGCACTTGATATAATGGAATGTCTTTTACCAGCACGCTTAGAAAGTCCATTCCAGAGTAAATAGAAGTTAGGATTAAATACTCTATTTAAAACAACATCATTTATCACTTTTTTTACTCCGTTTATTTTTATTTTTAAGATAATACTCATGTTGCCATTTAAGCCTTGCATCCTTATGTTTTTGATAATCAAGCCTGTGAAATGCATACATTTCTTCTTTGTGAAGCTCTCTCCATTTTTTTTGATACTCTGATTTTTTTGATTTCTTTTCTTTTTCGTCTTTTACCATTTTTAACTCCATTAAAATGCACAACAACCAATACACTTAGGAATGCAATACATTCCATTTTTTAGACAGATACGATGTACGTTTTTCCATCCTGTTCTATCACCATCAAAATATTCTTTTTCTATGATAATATCATATGACAAATCATGATTAAACATCCCCATTTCTTTTGCTCCTTTTACTAATATCTTGGCAATATAATCTATCATATCTTCAACAGAATAAAACACTTTTTCTTGTTTCATTGATTCGTTAAAAGAACAAACCATTCATCCCGGTCTATATATCACTTTTGTCATACTATACCTCTGTATATGGAATTTTGTATGTCAACTACTCCTACCTGAAGGAAGGGGCTTGCAGTTTCATAATACTGCAAC
>JGI20214J51650_10001487_pt1 | contig 14875 bp, 7 predicted proteins | sample WetSurMetagenome_FD_51650 | JGI IMG/M metagenome (IMG submission 51650) | reverse complement strand
AACCCTAATGTTGCGGTAGGATTGTTATTCCAGAGATATTCATTCACATACCGGCCCGAGTTGATAGGCCCGCGTTTAGCGTTTCCTCCTTTAAGATCTGCAGTGATCACAAATCCGGCACCATACCAGTTCGCAGAACAAAGCATAGAATAAGTTCCAATGGTTGCATTTTGCAACCCTGTATAGGAAGAGAGAGAGAGTTCATTTGATTGCATCAACCTTGGATTCTGCTGCAGGAAGTCTTCACTGCACGCAGCCAATAAGGTCACCGTAGCTATCAATATTAGTATTTTGGAAATGAATTTTGTTTTCATGATTTTAATAGTTAAGAGATTAGAATGACACTTCCAGACCACATACATATTTCTTAGTCTGCGGATATATTCCATATCCTGCACCCTGAACACCTCTTTCAGGATCATAATAATCAACGTTATGGAATGTAAAGAGGTTAACAGCACTGGTGTATACCCTTAGATTCTGAAGCCTGAGTTTACTCAGAACGCTATTTGGGAGTGTGTATGACAATGAGATGTTTTTTATCCTCATATAGCTTCCGTCGAACATCCAGCGGGTATTACGATAGGCACTCGATAAAGTGGGATTGTCAGCAATCGGTTTAGGATTTCTGACTATATCACCCGGCTTTTTCCAATAGTCGAGAGCAGTGGTGGCCTGATTGTTCCCCCAGCTGAATCCGTCTGAATTTGAATAGTGCATCTCTTCTATCAAAACCTCATTGCCATATTTGTATTCAAGATTGACATCAAGGGCAATTCCCTTCCAAGAAATATTCGTATTGAAACCTCCTGTTAATTTCGGTTCCGGTGAACCTGCAATAATCCTTTGTGCATCTGAAAATTTGTTCGATAGCTCACCGGTAGCTGTCCGCCAGAGAGCTTCACCGTTAGCAGGATTCACCCCGGCATAATCATACAGATAAAAACTATACAAATGCTCGCCTACCTTATGTACAATCCTGGTATTATCAGGATTAAGGAACTGAGTATCTTTTCCAAGATTCAGTATCTCGCTGTTGTTATGAGCAATGTTGAATCCGGCATTAAGTCCCAGGTCTTTCCCTTTAATAATGCTGACATCAATCAGAAACTCAAAACCTTTATTGCTAAGCTTCCCTATATTCTGTCTTATTGATGTGAAACCTGATGTGCGGGATAAGGGATAATTAAGCAACATATTTTCAGTTGTTCTTGAATAGACCTCAAAAGAACCTGAAAACCTGTCAAAGAATGTATAGTCAAATCCTGCATTATACTCCTTGTTGTTTTCCCATCCCAATTCAGGATTGGCAGGCTGAAGAGGAGCTATTCCGGTAAATCCATTGTACTGATCACTGCTGTACAATCCGAAATGATCATAAAATCCTATATTGAAATTTCCGCTAAGGCCATAACTTGCCCTGAGTTTAAACTGGTTTACAAATCCCAGGTCCTTAACGAAAGTTTCATTGTGCATATTCCATGATGCTCCCAGTGACCAGAATGTACCCCATCTGTTCTTTGCGCCAAACCGGGATGATCCGTCTGACCTGATACTACCCTGAAGAAAGTATTTACCTGCATAATTATAGTAAAGCACACCAAAGTAGGAGACTAAAGTATATCCCTGTTCAGAATAATCAGCATCATCATTGCCTGAAGTCCCTGTGGTGATGTATGGTATAGCAGGATCAACATCAGGTGATGTAACGAAAAAATTGTTGGCAAAATATTTTGTAGCTTCCTGCCCTCCGATAGCCTGAAGACTATGAGAACCCAGCATTTTTGAGTAGTTGAGTGTATTTGATGTGGTAGTTTGTGTATAGGATGTGGTCCCAGCCTGCAGATAGCCTTTTACAAAGCCATAGTTTGATTTTGGGTTCCAGTATCTTCTTCCCTCTCCAAATGCTGCCTCATAACTATTGGTAGTTTTCAGAGTCAGGTCTTTTATCAGTTTTATTTCAAGATAAATATTTCCGTTAAACCTGTTCTGCTTTTCCCAATTGTCGTCATAAACTGCTGTTGCTCTCGGGTTTGTATTGCCATTCTCAGGCATAATAAGGTTGTACGTCCCGTCAGCATTCCTGTCCCTGTGGAAGGGAGAAACCATAATTGATCCGAAAAGCGGGTTTGCAAATGCCATATACTGCATTGGCACGTCCTTGGTCATTGAATGAACGCCGGTGAGGCGGGTTCCGATTTTAAGCCACTTATTGACCTTATAATCCACATTTGATCTGACCTGGAATTTTTCAAACTTCACACCATAGAATACGCCCTCATTTGATTCGTATCCTCCTGAGAAATAGTGTTGCAGCTTTTCAGTTCCGCCTTCAACGCTCAATTCTGCATTATAGATTTTTCCTTTTCTGGTCACTTCCTTTAACCAATCAGTTTTTGTACTGTCCATTAGTGACTCCGGATAGTAGTATAGACCACCGTTCGGATCATCAGGATCCATGCCTGCGTTAGTTACAGCATCTCTCTGAAACTGAAGAAAATCCTTGGCGCTCATTGCACCATAATGATTATCATTTGCAAGAACATCTATACCCGTTGAGGTCCGGAAGTTGACTTTCGATTTACCTTCTTTTCCCGATTTTGTAGTGATAAGAATGACACCGTTGGCGGCCCTCGAACCATAAATACTTGCTGCTGCAGCATCTTTCAATACAGAAACAGACTCAATATCATTTGGGTTAATGGATGAAAGTGTATTGGCAGTATTTGTTAATAGGTAAGAATTAGCTCCTTCCGTAGCCATATCCATAACCGGAATACCATCAATTACATAAAGTGGCTCACTTCCGGCAAGAATGGTGCTTGTTCCCCTGATTCTTACATCAGTATTTCCACCTGGTTGCCCTGAAGAGGATGAAATAACAACACCTGCAATCTTCCCGCCAAGCATTTTATCAAGACTTGTTTCAGGAATGTCCCTGATCTTTTCACTGTTTACAACACTAACCGATCCTGTCTTGGCTTCCCGGCGTTGTGTACCATAGGCAACAACAATCACTTCGTCAATACCCATGAGGTCATTTTCGAGCACGACATCGATTACATTAGTTGGTCCGACAACAATGGTTTTTGTTTTCATACCAACATACCTGAACTCCAGTGTAGCACCTTCGGCTGCACTGATCTGGTATTTACCATTGATATCAGTTGCGGCACCGACAGTAGTACCTTTTACCTGTACTGTACTTCCTATAACCGGCTGTCCGTCTACAGCCCCGGTTACAGTTCCGGTAATTGTTTTTTGCTGAGCACTCGCTGATAGCAAAACCCCGCAAAAAAATAAAATTAGCAAGAGAACTTTTCTCATAACTTTTAGATTAGGTTAATAAAATAAAATGCGGAATCCTCAAATTCCTTTTTACTGTTTTTAATGTAAAGTGAACAAGTCACTGTTAACAAAATAAACTTTCTGCTTTCATATTTTTCCAATCATTCAACAGAATGCAGATTTGACTTAACAAAGTTCACATAAGGTGCAACGGATTATTTTTCCACAGTTTATAAGACGGCACTAATCATAATTCTATTTTGCGTATTTTTGTGACCTGATCTTACTGAATATATAACTTCCACCCATGGCAGGATTCTCGCACTTACACGTTCATACTCAATACTCTATACTTGACGGCGCTTCCAATATCGGACTGCTGATGGACAAGGTTAAAGCTCTTGGGATGGATGCTATCGCAATAACTGATCATGGAAACATGTTCGGTGTAAAAGAATTTCATAACAGTGCCACCAAAAAGGGAATAAAACCAATCATCGGCTGTGAGATATATGTTGCAAAAAGGTCTATCCAGGATGTAAGCGGAAAAGAGGACCGATCGGGCGACCATCTGATACTTCTTGCCAAAAACCTTACAGGATACAAGAACCTGATCAAACTTATTTCAATTGCCTGGATAAAGGGCTTTTACTATAAACCAAGAATAGACAAAGAACTTCTTTCAAAATACAGTGAAGGGCTTATTGCATCATCTGCATGTCTTGCCGGAGAGATCCAGGACGAGATTCTGAATGGTACTATGTCGGGAGCTGAATCGGCGCTTAAAAACTACATTGATATTTTCGGAGAGGATTTCTATCTTGAGATACAGAGACATGAGACATATGATCCTGATGCAGACAGGTCAGCCTTTCCGCTTCAACAGAAAGTTATTGAAGCTTTTAAAAAGCTGGCAGTAAAATTTAATGTCAAANTAATTGCTACCAATGATGCCCATTTTATTAATGCTGAAGATGCTGAAGCNCACGACAGGCTTATATGTATCAATACTGCAAAAGATATTGATGATCCTAACAGACTAAGATATTCCAAGCAGGAATATATCAAGAGTGAGGAAGAGATGCGTGCAATCTTTGCCGATATACCTGAAGCAATTGATAACATAACCGGACTAGTTGAAAAGGTAGAGAAATACAAACTTGACCATGATCCCATAATGCCTGAGTTTGAACTGCCTGAAGGGTATACTGACAAAGATGAATATCTGCGGTTTCTGACATACAGGGGAGCTGCAGAAAGATGGGGGGAACTGACCCGGGAACAGAACGAAAGACTTGACTTCGAACTGGAGATGGTTGCAAAAATGGGATTCCCGGGATATTTTCTGATTGTCCAGGATTTCCTGCGGGCAGCCAGGGAAATGGGAGTGTCGGTTGGCCCGGGAAGAGGTTCAGCAGCCGGATCAGCTGTTGCATTCTGTCTCAGAATAACTGATATAGATCCTATTAAATACGGATTATTGTTCGAACGCTTTCTGAACCTCGACCGGATTTCAATGCCTGATATAGATATTGATTTTGATGAAGACGGAAGGGATTCTGTACTTAAATATGTGGTAAATAAATACGGCCATGACAAAGTAGCTCATATAATTACATTTGGTTCAATGGCTGCCAAAATGGCTATCAGGGATGTTGCAAGAGTCCAGAAATTGCCTCTCCCCGATGCTGACCGCCTGGCAAAACTGGTCCCGGAAAGACCGGGCATAACACTCTCTGAAGCTTACTCGGAAGTCCCTGAACTGGCTAAAGAAAAAGAATCATCAAATAAGCTGATTGCACAGACGCTGAAATATGCTGAAGTACTTGAAGGATCGGTAAGACAAACAGGAGTGCATGCCTGTGGTATTATAATCGGGAAAGACTCTCTGGACAATTACATACCCCTTTGCACGGCAAAAGATACTGACTTATATGCTACCCAGTACGATGGAAGTCACGTTGAATCAGTCGGTCTTCTTAAGATGGACTTTCTGGGTCTGAAAACATTGTCTATAATCAAAGATACTATTGACAATATAAAAAAATCAAAGGGGATCATTATAAACATTGAAGATCTTCCTCTTAATGATAAAAAGACTTTTGAGCTCTTCAGTAACGGCGAAACAACCGGAATTTTCCAGTTCGAATCGACAGGAATGAAAAGATACCTCAGAGATCTTGAACCAAACAGGTTTGAGGACCTTATTGCTATGAATGCTCTTTACCGCCCGGGGCCGATGGAATATATTCCAAAATTCATCCGCAGGAAGCATGGTACCGAAAAGATAGATTATCCTATCCCCGTGATGGAGAAATATCTTGATGACACCTATGGGATTACAGTATACCAGGAACAAGTGATGTTACTTTCACAGGAACTTGCGGGTTTTTCCAAAGGACAGGCCGACTCTCTCAGAAAAGCCATGGGCAAGAAGAAGCGCTCCATAATGGATGAGATGAAACTGAAGTTCCAGGAAGGATGTGCTAAAAATGGCTATGAGGAAGGTATTGTAAACAAGATATGGTCAGACTGGGAGGCTTTTGCTCAATATGCTTTCAATAAATCACATTCGACATGTTATGCTCTTGTTGCATTTCAGACAGGTTACCTGAAAGCCAACTACCCTGCTGAATATATGGCTGCTGTTTTGAGCCGTAATATCAGTGACATCAAAAAAATCACAACCTTCATGGATGAAACAAGAAGGATGGGGATGGATGTCCTGGGTCCCGATGTAAATGAAAGTAATGTGAAATTCACAGTAAATAAGGATGGGAACATCCGGTTCGGACTTGGCGCAATCAAAGGGGTCGGGGAAAGTGCAGTTTTACAGCTGATTGAGGAGAGGGAGAAAAATGGTCTGTATAAGGATATTTATGATCTTGTTGAAAGAGTAAATCTTAATTCCCTTAACAAGAAAAACCTTGAAGCAATGGCTGTAGCAGGTGCTTTTGACTGTTTCACAGATATAATCAGAGCACAGTACTTTTCACTTGACACAAGAGGATCGAGCTATATAGAAAGCCTTATCAGGTACGGGAACAATGCTAAGAATGTAAAGAGTTCAAGTCAGCAGTCACTTTTTGGTGAATCAGGAGGTTTTGATATGATCAGACCTGAACCTACATCCTGCCCCGACTGGCCTAAACTTGAAAAGCTTAACCGCGAGAAGGAAGTAATAGGAATCTATCTTTCCTCACATCCGCTTGATGACTTCAAACTTGAGATCGGCACGTTTGCAACAGCAAATCTTGCAGATCTGCAAAACATGCGTGATTATCTCGAAAGAGATGTAGTTGTAGCAGGTATGGTTACAGATACGAAGAACGGTATAGGGAAAACCGGCAAACCATATGGCTCATTTACACTTCAGGACTATTCCGATTCTTTCAGGTTTATGATGTTTGACAAAGACTTTATTGAGAACAGCAAGTTCTTTACNCTGGGATATTACCTTCTTATTAAAGGAAGAGTGCAGAAAAGAAAATACAGGGAAGATGAACTTGAATTCAAAATAAAAACAATAAATCTATTATCAAGTGTAAAAGATGAACTTATAAAATCGGTCACCCTTAAAATCAATCCTGAGAATATCAGCACTGAAATGATTAATGAACTTAAAGAGATGATAAACGAGAACAAGGGTGAAACGGAACTGAAGTTTCAGTTTATCGATGCAGATGATAAAATCTCTCTCCCGATGTTTTCAAGAACTTTCCGTGTGAGGCTTAATAACGAATTAATCTCTTACCTCGACGATCATCCGGGAATAGATTATAAAGTTAATTAGCTATCTTTGCAACAGAATTTTATATGCAATTTTTAAATTTAAGAACTATGGCATTAGAGGTAAATGACGGCAACTTTGAAGAACTGGTAATCAAATCAGGAATACCGGTTGTTGTTGATTTCTGGGCGGAATGGTGCGGCCCATGCAGAATGATTGCCCCCATGATGGAAGAACTTTCAAATGAATATTCAGGTAAGGCACTGGTTGTTAAATGTGATGTTGACAACAGTCCGAATGTTGCATCAAAATATAGTATCAGGAATATTCCGACGGTACTTTTCTTTAAGGATGGGAAAGTAGCTGACAAACAGGTTGGTGCTGTTCCGAAAAGTAACTTTGTCAACAAACTTAATGCACTTATCTGAAAAAGAATGTTATCAAATATGGCCGTTATTCTATTGTGTAACGGCCTTTTTAATTCTCTCCAATGACAGTATGTGTTTTTGCCTCATCGAGCAGCCGGATAAATATTGAATATGCAACTACCGCAGCCAAACTAGGGCAACTGCTTGCCACTGCGAAAATTGATGTTGTATTCGGAGGCGGTGGCATTGGTCTTATGGGGAAACTTGCAGATGCTGTCATTGAAAACGGAGGCAAGATTACAGGCGTTCTACCCTCTTTCATGGATGAAGAAGGCTGGGGGCACCATGGAATCGATGAGATGATTATTACTCATGATATGGGCGAGAGAAAGAAAAGAATGTTTGAATTATCAGATGCCGTGATCGCCTTACCGGGAGGAGTTGGGACTCTCGAAGAACTGACTGAAGCCATTACTCTTAAACAGCTAAGTCTGTTTGACGGGCCGATTATAATTCTCAATACTCTCGGATACTATAAACACCTGCTAGAGTTTCTTGAGAATATGGTGGAAAACCATTTTCTGAGATTTGAACATAAAGGCATATGGGAAATTGCCAATACACCTGAAGAAGTTATAATTGCGCTCAGGAATGAAAACCGAGGTAATGAAGAATGGCGTAAAATAGCAAAAATCTAACTTCCAGGTATTTTGGTCCCGATAAACATTATATCGTCAACCTGCTGAAGTTCTCCTTTCCAGTCCAGTATCTCCTGTTTAAGTCTATCTTTCTGAACAGATACCGGGAGATTCCAGATCTCTGATAAGAGTTTCTTTACATTTCCCGATTTATATTTCTTCACTTCAGGCGATCCGAACTGATCAGCATAACCGTCCGAACACATATAAAGCATATCACCCGGCTGGATATCGACATCCTGATTCGTGAAATTCTTTTTATCACCAATTGCAGTCATCCCAATAGGAAATCTGTCTCCCTTGTAAACAAATACCTCACCTTTCCTTACAACATATAAAGGATTATAAGCACCCGCAAACTCAAGTGTCATTTTCCTTTTGTCAAAAGCTATCAGAGCCATATCCATACCATCGTTAATGGTCTCCTCNTTCCTTTGCATGAGAGCNTTCAGCACTTCAGTATTTAACTGGTCCATAATTGCCGATGGCCGGGTAATTCCATATTCCCTGACAACCTTATTAAGAGAATTATGCCCTATGATAGACATGAAAGCTCCGGGCACACCGTGTCCTGTACAATCGCAAACGGCTATGAACTGGTGATCACCATTATCATACATCCAGTAAAAATCACCACTTACAATATCTTTGGGCATAAAAAGCACAAATGTCTCATGAAAAGTATCNTCNCGTGGTAACATTGCCCGCTGAATGCGCTCTGCATATCTTATGCTTGCAGTAATATCCCTGTTCTTCTCTTCAATCTCCATGCTTTTCTGAACAACCTCTGCTGTTCTCTCTTTTACTTTTTCTTCAAGAATTATCTTTTCTTTAATCAGATTTCTTTCCCTGATCTGAATATAGGAGACAACAATTATCAAAATTATTGCTACTGAAGTAAGAATGAACCACCATGTCCTGTAAAACGGAGGTTTTATTATAAAATGAAAAGTAACAGGCTTATTGTTCCATATTCCCTGGCTGTTGTTTGCTATAACATTGAATGTGTATTTTCCGGAGGGCAAAGCCGAATAAATTGCTCTTGTCTGGTCAGTAACCGGGCGCCAGTCTTCATCTGCTCCTTCAAGCTTTACCTTATACCTTACGACATCAGGATTCGTAAGACATATGCTGTAATAATCAAAAAGGATTGAGCGCTGGTTATAGCTCAACTTCATTCCGGGATACATCTCATGAGGATCATAATTCACCTGCATTCCCATTATATGAGTAAGTGGTTCCTGTGCTTCAGTTGAAGTTTTATCTGGAATAAAATGCGTTACTCCATTGGCGGTCCCGAACCACAAATCACCTGTGGGACTGTTAAATACGGCGTTTTGTTTGGTTTCTATCCCAGTAAATCCATTCCTTTCAGTATATGAAAAAATCCTTTCCGTATCGGGAAAGTATCGATTAAGTCCGTTGTTTGTCCCTATATAAATACTGCCATCCTTACCAGTGGCAAGCAGATTAATAACGTTTGAAAGAAGCCCATTGGCTTCTGTGATAGTAGCTATTATTGAATCATTCTTTAAGGCTTTTATCCCTTCATTTGTACCAACCCACAAAACACCCTTGTTATCCATTGTCATTGTCCTGGGGATAATACCTGCGAAAACAGGAATCGGTTTGAATTCTTCTTTTGCTACATCACATCTGATCAGACCGGGTTTCCCTCCGTTCGGTTCAGTTCCGATCCACATGAATCCTGAGGGATCACAATAAAGTGCTGTTATCATCGACACAGTAAGACTATCCATGGTAATAAACCGTTTGAAGTCCTGTCCGTTTATCGTACCGACAGCAATTCCTTCCACAGTTCCAATCCAGAGGTGATTCTGTCTGTCAATTTCCAGAGCTTTAACCTGTCCTCCCCTGTAGAGTATTGAATTTATATATGCCTGGGCTTCAAACTTGTTAGTCTTCATATTATAGAGGATCACTCCTCCTTCGTTGGCACCTATCCACAAATTTCCATCCCTGTCTTCCCTGAAAAACCTGATATCTTCAAAAATCGAGTTGTTGGCCTGATTAAATATCGCTGGTTTTTTCTCCGATCCCGGAGTATACCGTGAAATTCCTGCATTTGTACCAAACCATAAAGCACCGGTTTTATCCTGGAAAATTGCATTAACATTTGGATCAGGGAGTATTTCTTTCTCATTTATTGTTGTAAATGCATCACCTTTGAAAATTGTTAACCCGTTACTCTGATCTCCAATCAGGATATTGCCTTCAACATCCTCAATTATGCTATATATTTTGGAAGCTTTAAGTCCATCCTCAACATTGAATATCTGCATCTTGTTTCCATCAAATACCGCTATTCCACCGCCAAAAGTACCGATCCATATGCGACCTTTGCTGTCTTCCGTAAGGCATGAGACCCAGTTACTCAACAATCCTAACTTAGGAAGGTCAAAAACCTCCATCCTGCTTTCAGACATATTGTATTTATAAACACCCCCATTGTATGTCCCAAACCATATATTCCCGGCCTTGTCCTCCAGAAGGCAGGTTGGACTAAAATAGTGGGTCATGTGAGGCATCCGGTAGTTCTCAAATTTACTATTTTCCGGATTATACTTTCGCGTACCTACGTCGGCAACACATATAAATGATCCGTCATGAAAGGCGGCTGCTCCGAAAACCTGATCACTTAATCCATCTTTCCCTCTGAATTGCCGTGCTTTAACATGCTTAATACTTTTTACAGGAAAGTCAGCCATTATGGCACCGCTGGCATCGGATGTGAACCATATTTTATCTTTGATCTGTTTAATTCCGGAAATCACACCAGATATATTTATTGAATCAAATCTAACCTGTTCAAACTTCTGTCCGTTATAACGGGTTATCCCTCCATAAAGATGACCAAACCAGATATTGCCAAGAGAATCTTCAGTAATGATTCTTACTCCGCCNGANGCAAGGCTGTCACTTATTGTGAAGTTTCTGAAATTTTTACCGTCAAAGCGGGACACACCATTAGCTGTTCCAAGCCAGATGTAATCTTTTGAATCCTGAAGAAGTGAATAAACCTTTTGTTCCGCCAGGCCCTGTTTAACACCGTAATTATCAAAAAAATACTTCTGTGCTTCTACCTGTAAAGCAGTGACGGGTAAAAAAAGCACAAGCCAGACAAAAAATTTTGCCTGGCGTTTAATGGCTTTTATGACTGACATATAAATTCTATTTTGCAATAAAGAAGAATGTTCCGTTCATGTCCTCCAATCCCTGAATCTTACCAAACTTAGGTTTCTGTCCACTATCCGTTGCGACTGCGGCAGTAACTGATTTAACAACTGTTTCAATGGGGATACAGGCATTCTTGTTATTCATCAGTGTATTTGCGAAAGTAGCTGTGAATTTTGAATTATCTACTGCCAGCTCATAGCCTGCCGAAGAGAAAACCTGGGCCGATTTAGCGCCGGCAACTAAAGTATTGTCACACGTAATGTTGTCATTTCCCCCACGCATAGCAGTGTAAAATCCGGGACCTGATTCACAGGCATCAGATACAACAAGAGTATGCACAACAACATCGCCATANCCCTGTAATCCGGCCTTCAGGGCATTTATATTAAAATATGTAAACTCATCGTCCCTCTTGGCATCAACTGGTATCCAGTAGCCAATATCATTTATGAATTTCCCGTGGCCNGCATACCATACAAGCAATGATTTGACCTGATTTTTCTTNACAAGGTCGCGGAGCTCAATATTGAAGAATTTNTCCATCTCCTCCTTGGTCATATCTTTTTTGTGTATAATGTTATGAATCTGATAATTAGCCAGAGCTCTCTGAATAGTGCCCACATCTTTGATTGGTCCGTCCAGGCTTGCAAATGTTTCATAGCTTGAGTTTTCAATAAATACAACCCAGGTTCTTCCCATAGGATTATTAGCAGCTATCTCGGATCCTTCCCTGTTAAGTTTATACTCTGTCTCCTTTTTATTCCCGTAAATATCTTCCGCGATTACGGTAAACTTATTCAGATTGGAAACATCAAGTGTTGCAGTGAATGACGGATTTAATTCCTTACCGTTGTAACTGGCAGTTACATCACCTATTGTAATAGATTTTATTTTACTCTCGTCAAGGATCTTTCCCTGGATGGCAATATTGGGTGTTGAAGTATCAAGGAAAACCTGCCCGTCGTCAGAAGCATATGGTGCAACTATAGCTATAACAGGAGGATTAACTTCAGTTCGTTTAATAGGAAGTCTGAGAATTTTTTCATTGTCATAATCATCTTTGGCAACTATAGTAATTTTATCAAGACCGTTAACATTTACATTTGAAAGAAATTCAAATTCACCGTCTTTTTCAGTCAACGGAACCTGCTCATTATTAATTATAAACGATTTAATCTTACTCTTGTCCTTAAGCGTTCCCGTAATAAGAATGCCGGCTTTGTCTCCTCCTATTTCAATAGTATCTTTTACCGGAGCAGGACTGACAACTGCAATTTCAGGAGGATCTTTTTCCCTGTTCAGTTCATACATTCTGTTCTGGGCTATATCAAGCATTTCCCTTGCCCTCTGATCATATTTTGACAGAGCAGTTATCTTTGTATAATCTGCCATAGCTTTGTCGTAGTTCATATTTTCCTCATATGATTTTGCCCGTGCAAAATATGGTGCGGGTTCTTCAGTGTTTAGCTCTGACTTGAGAGTAATACATCTTGTGAAATCATTTATGGCATTAGTATGCTGATTAAACTGCTGGTAACACATGCCTCTGGCAAAATAAAAGTCCGGATTGGAAGCATCGATCAGTATATTTTTTGACAAATCATTTATTGCATTAGGATANTCAAGATTTTTCTTAAACACTTCACTTCTGACCAGGTATGCTTTAGTGTTCCTGTCATCATTCTTGATTACTTCATTGCACTGGCTCATTGCTTCCATCGGATTGGAAGATATGAGAAGCTCAGCAAGCTCAAGCCTCGGTTCGGCAAGTTTCTTGTCTTTCGAGATTGCTTTTTCGAGTTCCTTCTTNGCAAGAACATCGTTATTCATTTTCCTGTATAACTTTCCCTTCCAGTAATAATTCATGGGAGTATCTTTGATTATAATAGCGGTATCTGACACCCTTATTGCCTGGTCAAATCTATTCAGATAGTATAAAGTGATGACCTTCTCAGGGTAAACTTTTGAATTACGTTTATCCATACCGGAAGCTTTATTAAGAAACTTAAGAGCCTCTTCATAACTGGCAGTCCTGTTACAGATTACTCCCAGACTTATGACTATGTCAACTTCTTTAGGGGCAAAAACGCTCGCTTTTTCATAATCGGCTTTTGCCTCAGGGTATTTCAATAACTTTTCATATGCCTGGCCCCTTGCAACATAATAATCAGGATTTGATGGTTCGAGCCCTATNGCACTTGTGAACTGCACAATTGCATCTTCAAATTTCAGATTTTCAACAAACTCAACCCCGGCTTTGTAATATGTTTTAGCCTTCTGGCCAAAACCATATACTGATAACAGTAGCATCAGGGTTACGATTAATAATACTTGCTTTTTCATGTTTTTATATCTAAAATTGTTAACCAATCCAATAATCAAAAATAGAATTTTTTATTCTAAATATCAATATTCTATGCTACTAACTTATAATCGGTACATATTGTTCAAGAGTGCTTCCGCTGTAAATTTTCTTTGAAAGCAGTGTTCCGCATTTTGCCGGAGCCCTGACACCGTCCTTAAAAAGCCTTTCACCTGTAAAGATCCGTGCTTCATCCCACAGTCCGGTAGATATAAAATGATTCAGAACCTGTGCACCTCCTTCAATTAAAAGTGATTGTATCCCTTTCTGATAAAGGTATTCCACAACCTGGAGAGAAGCGGGCCTGCTATCATCTAACTTAACGTTTATAGCATCTATGTTTCTGACATTAATGTTATATGTAAATACTATAAATTTCCCATCAGCATCACTTAGTTCAATATTATCCAGATTTCCTGAACTGCTCAGAACCAATCGAAGAGGATTGTTCCCATTCCAGTCTCTTACATTAAGTCTCGGATTATCAGCTCTTAATGTTCCGGCACCTACTAATATAGCCTGCTCTGTGGATCTCCATTTATGAACCAGGGCCCTTTCCGGCTTACCTGTTATCCAGTTCGGTCCGACTTTGCTTCCTTCTGCCCGTTTCATATCTAAGAAACCGTCAGCACTCTCAGCCCATTTAAGCGTTATATAAGGTCTTTTCTTCTCATTATATGTAAAAAATCTTCTGTTGATCCACCTTGATTCTGCCTCAGCCACTCCTGTAATCACCTCACAGCCTGCATTCCTGAGTCGCAACAATCCCTCCCCTGAGACTTTTTCACTTGTATCAATCGTTCCGATTACCACTCGTGGTATTGAATTAGAAATTATGAAGTCTGCACAAGGTGGTGTTTTCCCAAAGTGGGAACAGGGCTCCAGGTTTACATAAAGAGTAGATGATTTTAACAGAGTTTTATCATGAACTGAATTAATGGCATTAACTTCAGCATGCGGCTCTCCGGCTTTTAGATGAAATCCTTCTCCAATAATCCTGCCTTCATATACAATAACTGATCCTACCATAGGATTAGGATAAGTCAATCCCTCAGCTTTTGAAGCCAGTTCAACACATCTTCCCATGAATTTAATATCATCCTTCTGCGCCATTTGGTTGAAAATGCTAAATTTGACTTATGAGTGTCAATATACTAACAATTAAAGATATCAGGCTCTATCTGTTTAAGGAGCTAAAAGAAATTTACCCTGAACAGGAAATAAGCGCCAT
>JGI20214J51650_10001486_pt1 | contig 14877 bp, 16 predicted proteins | sample WetSurMetagenome_FD_51650 | JGI IMG/M metagenome (IMG submission 51650) | reverse complement strand
ATGCTCCAAAAGCGGCCAGCTCGCGTGGCGAAATACTTCAAACACCCCAAGATTGCCTACGCAGCATAGTGCACATATTTAATTGCCGGTTTAATAAGAGATGCCCCCTCCCTTTTCGAGATAGTAAGCTATTCAGAGTTCCGATGGTATCGGCAGAGTGCTGATATTTGTGTAGGTATCCTGCGCCCGACCTTGACGGTTTCCGGCTTACATTGAAGCCGACCATACAAAGAGCCTTCACCGGTCGAAAATGAAGACGGTTCAATTTTGATTTAAAATATGCTAAAAACAGCGTAATCAAAATTCATAGATGGGGCGCCGAATTCACACTGTTGCCAAGATCAACACGAGAAGCTTTTGAAAGGAGGCAACGGATGTTGCTGCAGCCAGAGTTTACGGAAATCGGATTTACCCTGGTTTCTCTGGGATTGCTCTTTATCTATCATTTTCAACTCTATCGGCAGGTGCGCGACAACCCCCTAACAACCGCTATCGGATTGACCAATCATGCCCGGCGCTTCTGGGTGCAAAGCATCGTTGATAAAAAGAGGGATATCCTGGCCGTCCAGACCTTTCGCAACTGGGTCATGGCTTCAACTTTTCTGGCGTCCACCGCTATCCTGATCAGCTTGGGGCTTGTAGCATCGGCATTTCGCACGGAAATTACCTCCAGCGCAACTCATGCGTTGAATGTTTTCGGCCATCCCAGCGAAACCTTGTGGATCGTCAAGTTGTTCCTCCTTTCAGCGCTTTTCTTTTACGCGTTTTTCAATTTTACTTTGTCCATTCGATATTACAACCATGCCAGCCTTTTGATAAACGTGCCTCAAGACCTTGAGCCGTCGAGTAGTGTTGAATCGGTTGCCTTGATTTTGAACCACGGCGCATTGCATTACACCTTGGGAATGCGGGGATTTTATCTTGCGATCCCCTTGGGGCTGTGGCTTTTCGGCCCTTTATGGATGCTTGGCGGGTCGGTTTTGGTGGTGTTCGTCCTCTATAGGCTGGACCGTGAAATCTGACCAGAAACCTTCGCTGCGCCATGGCGCTTCTGCAGAGGCGTACCCGTTCTTGTAAGATATTCACTTACAAAAGAATTAGTTACATCCTTACAAGCAAATCGGACGCACACCGATGGTATTGCATTCGGGGAGAGGTTAGCTTGACACCGACTTGACGATTAGGTGTTCAACTTCATTCAGGCCCTTTCCAACCGGGATCTGATCGATCCGCCTATCGCTCAATCGCATTTTACCGGATGGCCAATATAGCATTTTCGATTGATGTTATCTGGCGCCTGTCAATTGCCAAGAAAGATCCCGCGCTAACATAATTTTCCAAGAGGGTACTCACATGGCTACATACGATAGGGTTTGGAGAAAGGCGACAAAGGAACCGACAACAAAGGCTGAATTTTATCAACTTGCCGGAATTACACCTGAACTCGTTGAGTTTGTAGATGAATTTATCAAAAGACCCGAAATGTTGAAGTCGCTACCATTAGAAAGGCAACACAAAATCGAGGACCAAATGGATGCGGTTTTAGCGTTGTTTACCTAAAGCCGTGGCATCAAACTTGACGACTAGTTGCTGGAAAATATTACGTCAATCTCATGAGTTGAATCTGTGTAACAACTATTTCGCATCTTATTAATAGTTACTTGGTCCTGAATGGGTGGGCGTCAGAGATCGAGGATTTCACTAGTGCGTGATCGGCACTTCCGCGCAAAAATTACGCATGCCGATACGATGGCTATAACTAGCACTACCGGTTGTCTGAGTAGTTTGGAGGCGATTCTATACATTTTCTCTCACATTGGCTGCGTATTAAATTCTTGCCTACGAATTCGAACCTTCATCGCGGATACGGCTTAGCTCTGAGAGAACGTCCAACTGGACCTGCTGGATGGATACCAAACGCTCCCATTGACGCGACAGCAAGTGATCCAATTTTTCATGAAGATGGCGAATCTATAGCTCCGCCTTGAGGTTGATTTGATAGTCGTGCTGAGACCGGAGGCGGTCCTTAGCCTCCTGACGGTTTTGGCTCATCAAGATTACAGGGGCTTGGATTGCCGCAAGGCAGGATAAAATCAGGTTCAATAAAATGAAAGGATAGGGATCAAAGGGCTTGGCAGCAAACACTATCGAGTTGAGTACGATCCAGCCGAGAAGAACAACACCAAAGATCGTGATAAAGGTCCAACTGCCACCGAAATCCGCCATCCGGTCAGACAGACGATCTCCTGTGGTCAAATCCTTCTCGTATTCGGCGTCGGTGTTGGTGGCCAGTATTTCGTGGCGCTTGAGGCTTTCAAGCACGTCCTGGTCCAAAGAGGGGATTGCCCCTATCTGGTTTTTCAACCCGCGAGCAGATAAAATCCTGCGATGATCAGCCCGCTGAGCACGACGGCACACACTATAAACGTGATTAAACGCCCTGGAGCTATATTCAACCCTTGCCCATTATTTGATTTTGCAAGGCCAAATCCGATTAGGACAAATGCCAGAACAATAAACAAACCGTGGGTGGCCCAATGGTGACCAGTAAGATTTTTCATGAACGCAAGGATTTTGTCTTCACTTAATTCCTTAATAACCACCAGCACCGCACTCAGAATGCTGGTTATGGCCAATGATGCTCCAAAAGACGCGGTGTATTTATTGATAGTTTCCATTTGTCTATATCCTTTTCGCTATCCTTTCATTAAACCGGCTTTCGTCCCAATGCTTATGATTGCTCCGGAGCCGTCCATCGCCAATCCGATCAGCACGACCAGCCCTACTACCCACAGCATGAGCTTCCGTGCGGCCTTATTCCTCCCCAAGTTGTTTGATGCGGCAATCGGCAAAAATGTAGTCAGTAGAAGCAGCATGATCACCACGTGCTCTTTCATTTCCATAAAAAATTTGTGAGCGAATGGCCATGGACCTTTCAAAATCACAGCCTTATCGGCAGCATAAAAAACGAGGTACCAGTAGCCCCCAATTAAATAGGCCAGCCACATAAGGACGGCAACTGCAATACTCATAGTTTTAATCCGGCCTTGGTTTCCTTCGTTTGCGTTCAGTACGTCGACGAAGAGCCAAACGGCAGCGATAATGCACAGCATTCCAAACAATACATGTGCCATCAAAATGACCTCGGTCATGGTGTGCTCCTTTCTGGATTTATCCTACAGGCCCTGGTCCTATCTATCAGAGTAAATATAGAGGACGGGGGGCTTGTTCTTGCAGCTTCCCTTATTGGTAATGACAACGTTAGCATTCCCATGGGCAGCATTCCGCCTTACGTTGAAAGAGGCCACCCTCTCTACCTAACATAGTTCGGTCATTGCCCCTTTCTCGGACTCCGCTCTTTGCTCTAAATAATCACTACCTCGACAGGTCGCTGTCGGTGACCACCTGATTTAAATGTAGGTGTTTATCTGACATACTGCGCTCTAAAGCAGCGCTTTAGGCCTATGGAATAAACAGGGAGAGAACTTCTTATCGTGAAGCTCGTGTAATTATTATCAGAGAGAAAGCAGACGGCATAAGTTGCCCCAAATTGATAAAAACGATTATTCTATCGCAACTTTTTTTGAATTCCTCGAAACCTAAAGCGAGTGGCATTTCTGGGTTAGGGTTCCATCTGTGGATTTGGCCGCCATAGCAGCCTCCAAAATTTACGTTTACAACCATATTACAGATGCTACTATGAGTGGCATGAAATACTTCCCCCAAACGCTGCGCTCGCAAATCATGACCTCCTTCGTGGTCTGCTTTGCCTTCATGGCCGCTCTCATCGCCCTCAACTACAGCAACTTCAGCCGGCTGTCGCGCTCCATGCAGTTTTTCGAGCTGGCCGAAGGGCTCAACAGCAACATCCTGGAGATGCGGCGCTATGAAAAGAACTATTTCCTCTATCGCCAGAATTTCAGCTACGAGGAGAATGTCACCTTCACCAACCAACTGACCCGGACCCTGCAGCGGGAAAAAGAGACCTTGGTTGAAGCCATCGGCCAAGACAACTTCCACTTGTTCGGCAAGTATGTTCAGGAGTACACGGCGCTGATGTCAAGGCTTCATCAGAGTCCGTGTGAAGCCGACGGGTGTGCCGAACTGCAATCCCTCGTCCGCGGCGTCGGCCAAAACCTTCTGACGCTGGCGGACCAGCTTGTGGCGGTGGAACGGCGCGCCATCCATGGCCTGCTGCAGCAGATGATTCCCTTGCCCCTGATCAGCCTGCTGCTGCTGGTGGTGCTCCTGGGGTTCGTCATCTTTTTCATCGGCGAAAAAGTGATCCGGCCGCTGGCACGCATCACGCGCGAAGCCGAAGCCGTGGCCCAAGGGGCGTTCGAACGCATCACGCCCTACGGTAACGACAGGAACGAGATCCACCACCTGGTGGCCGCCATCAACCGCATGGTGGGGGAGCTGGAGAAACGCCGGGAGCAGCTGGTTCAATCCCGCAAGATCGCCTCCATCGGCACGTTGACAGCCGGAATTGCCCACGAGATCAACAACCCCATCAACAACATCTCTCTCATTCTGGAGTCCCTGCTCGAAGACGAAAAGACCATGGAGGACGCCGAACGCCGCCGACTTTACCAGGAAGCCATGGACCAGGCCGACCGCGCGAGCGAAATCGTCAAGAACCTGCTGGAGTTTTCGCGGGCCAGTCACCCGCGGATGGAGGAAGCCGGCTTGGAGGAGGTCGTGGACAAGACCTTTCGTCTGGTCAAAAACGAATTGGACCTGCATCACATCCGATTCATCAAGGAGGTGAAGGCCGATTTTCCCCCGCTTTACTTGGATAAAAGCGGATTGCAGCAGGTGTTGCTCAACTTGTTCATGAACAGCATCCAGGCCATGGAAAACGGCGGTGAGCTGAAGGTGGTGATCCGCTCCGCGGAAACACCCGCCGAGGTTCGCATCGACATCAGCGACACCGGCCCCGGAATTGCGCCGGAGCACCTCAACCAGGTCTTCGACCCTTTCTTTACCACCAAGAAGGTCGGTGTCGGAACGGGGCTCGGGCTGTCCGTCAGCTACAACATCATCAAGAAAAACGGCGGCCGGATGGAGGTCAACAGCCGGCCGGGGCAGGGGGCCTGCTTTTCCATCTTTCTGCCCCTGGCCGGCCGCGCGATCGAAGAGGGCTGAAGCGATGGAGCGCTTCCGGATCGCTGTCATCGACGACGAACCGATTATCGGCCGGGAGATCAAGCGCGGCCTGTCCAAGGAGCCTGGTTACGAGGTCGAGACCTTCCTGGACGGCGAGTCCGCCCTGCAGCGTTTGGAGCAGGCAGGCTTCGATCTCCTCCTGTGCGATCTGCGCCTGCCGTCCCTGAGCGGACTGGAAGTACTGCACTCGGCCCGCAGGCGGCTGCCCCACTGCGAAGTCATTCTGATCACCGCTCACAGCTCCGTCGACTCGGCCATCGAAGCCATCCGGGCCGGGGCCTTCCACTACGTGCCCAAGCCCGTCAAAATGGCCGATCTCAGGCTCCTGGTCAAACGCGCGCTGGAGAAAGTGACCCTGGTCCGGGAAAAAGAGGCCCTCAAGGAAGCCCTATTTTCCCAGAACCGCCCGCCGGAAATCATCGGCAACAGCAAGGCCATGCTCCATGTTTTCCAGCTGATCGAAAAAGTGGCGCCTTTGGACAGCAACGTGCTGATCCAGGGCGAAAGCGGAACGGGCAAAGAGTTGATCGCCCGAGCCCTTCATCGGCGCAGCGGCAGGAGGCAGCAGCCCTATGTCTCCTTCAACTGCGGGGGGTTCACCGAGGAGTTGATCACCAACGAATTGTTCGGCCACGAAAAGGGGGCCTTCACCGGTGCCACCGAAACAAAGATCGGCCTGCTGGAAGCCGCTCACCGGGGAACGATCTTCCTGGACGAGATCGGCGAGATGCCGGCCACCATGCAGGTCAAGCTGCTGCGCTTCGTCGAGGAGCGCACGCTGCTGCGGGTCGGGGGGGTCAAGCCGTGGCCGATCGATGTGCGCTTGATTGCGGCCAGCAACCAGGACCTCAAGGAAATGGTCAAGGCCCGCGCCTTTCGGGAAGATCTCTACTACCGGCTCAATGTCGTAACGATCCCGCTGCCGCCGCTGCGGGCTCGGCCGGACGACATCCCCCTTCTGATTCGCGGCTTCCTCGACAAATACAGCCGCGCATTCGGCAAGGAGGTGAAAGGCGCGTCCTCGGAGGTGCTGGACATCCTCTCCCGCTACCCATTTCCTGGCAACGTCCGCGAACTGGAAAACATCGTCGAGCGCGCCGTGGCCCTCTCGGACGAACCTGAAATTTCGGCCCGCGATCTTCCCTCCGACCTCAGGGAGCTTTTCATGCGAAGCCTCGAAGCTGCGCCGAAACTGACCCTCGAAGAAATGGAACGAAAATACATCCAGGAAGTCCTAGTTAAAACCAATTACCGCAAGAGCCTTGCCGCCGAAATCCTCGGTCTGCCCCGGACCACTCTCTGGCGAAAAATGAAGCAGCACGGTTTGGAATAAGCTCCGGATTGCCCCCTGCCCACGCCTCCCTCCACCGGGCCCTGCACATCCACCCTATTTTTTGTTCCGAATTGAAACAAGCAACATATCTAACCGAATTTATTTGTTTATGTTTGTTGACTGTGCATAGACAGCCGCGTTGGTGTTTCAAATCGAAACAATCATCGTGGGGACCGCAACGCCATTTTGTCGATTATTATTTGATATTGTTAATAAATCTTATCATGGCGCGGAAATTGAANAGGCGGATTGTTGAACGGTTCTTTGCTCCATGGAGAATACCGGTAATGTCGCCCAAAAAAATCCTGGTTCCTTTAGCACCGTCCGCAAAAGACCTAAAGGGTGTTCATTATGCCATGTCGCTGGCCGAAAGGCTTCATGCTCACGTGTATATCCTTCAGCAAACCGCGGGCCCCGGTTCGGGCGACACGTTTTCGCTGTGGATGGACGAAGCCTTGATGGACCTGATCAACAGCGCGCGCCAGGCAGGCTTGGTGGTGTCGCATCACATCAGCCGCAGGCTTTTGGAAGAGGAGCTTGTGGGGCTGGTCCGGAAGGAGGGCATTGATGTGCTCGTTTTCAGCGACGACGATGGGGACGGCAACCGTCTAGTGTCGCAGATCAAGCCTCTGATTCCGAGCCAGATCATCCAGGTCAAGGGAAAGGACCGCGTCAGCTACCTGAAACAAGAGGATGGAGCAAGATGACGATTGTAATGATCTCAAGCATGTACCAGAGCGGACGGGAGGAACTGGCCCAGGTTTTGGCCCGCAAGACAGGCTGGCCGGTGCTGAGCCGGGAGGAGCTGGTCGATGAGGCGCGCCAACTGGGCATCAAGATGGGCCGGCTGGAAGTGGCCATGATCAAAACGCCGGGCCTGTCGGAAAAACTGGTGCGCGAAAAGGAGCTGTATCTCGCGTTCTTGACCGCGACGCTGTGCGAAAAAGCCCTGAAAGGCAACCTCATTTACCATGGCCGGGCGGGGCACCTGCTGTTGCCGGGGGTCAGTCACCGGCTGCGGGTGGGGCTGACAGCGCCGCAGGAGACTCGGGTCAAACGCACGTCCCAGGCCTTGAGCCTGACGGCGGACAAAGCCGAAACCTATCTGGCTCAGCTGGATGAAGATGTCGGCAAATGGATCCGTTTCATTCACCGGGTGGACGGCCGCGACCCCAACCACTTCGACCTGTTTTTCAACCTGGAGAACATGGGGCTTTCCAACGCCGCCGGGATCCTCTGCGCCACGGCGGAGCTGCCGGATTTCCAGGCCACCCCGGCCAGCCTGAAGCTGCTGAACGACCTCAACCTCTCCGCGCAGGCCAAGCTGCGCCTGGCCTTGGATGAACGCACGCTTCAGGCCGATCTCCAAGTCCATGCCGACAACGGGGTGATCACGGTCACCTACCCGCCGGAGCAGGACGCGGCCAGTCGGTTCATCCCCCAGGTGCTGGCCGAGCTGCCCGGCTGCCGGGAGATCCAATGCACCATGGCCGAGACGAACATCCTGTGGGTGCAGGAACGATTCGAACCGGCGTCGGAGAATTTCGGTCAGATCATCCGACTGGCCCAGCGCTGGGGGGCGGCGGTGGAGTTGATGCGTCTCATTCCGCCAGGAGAGGCGCCGGTCGGCGCGGAAGGCTTGGGCGGCGAATCGGACTACGGCTATGGCCGCCAAGCCTGCGCGCTCGCCGACGACGGCGGCGTTCAGGATGATGACCCGCAAACCGCCACGGACGACGGCGGACTGGGCCGGACCGAAGAAGAGCTGGTCGATTTGGGCCGTTTCGGCGGGCGGCACACCGTTTGCGGCGGTTATGACCAGATTCTGGAGCGGGTCCAAGGCAGCGGCCGCTACACCCTGGTCGTCATCGGCGACATGTTCATGTCCAAGGGGCATTCGGCCCGCACGCGCCAGACCCGGGAACTGGCCCTGAACATCCGGGACCGTCTCAAGGCGCCGGTGATCACCGCCGATGAGCTCAAGTCGCGATTTCTCTTCGGTAAACGCCAGGCCGCCACCCTGCTGGGATACCTGGCCGTGATCATTTTGATCTACGCACTGGTTTTTACCAACCAGAAGCCGGTTCTGGATTTTCTGGGCGGTCCGGTTCACCAAAATTTCAAAGTGCTGGCGGCGGTGGTGGTGACCCTTTTCAGCCCCTTGCTCGCATATGCGTACGGCATCGTGTCGGGGCTGGCCTTGAAGTTCATCAATGTGGATTAAACGGTTAAAAACGGCCGGGAGGAAGCCATGCAAGAGCTGTTGTTTGGAAATTTCATCGACATCACCCTGTCTTCGGCGCTGCAGGTGGTTTTGCTGGGTTTCATCGGCGGCATCTTGAGCGGGTTCATCGGCAGCGGGGGCGCCTTTTTCATGACGCCCGGCATGATGAACCTGGGGGTGGACGGCGTCATCGCCGTCGCCAGCAACATCACCCACAAATTCGGGAAAGCGTTGGTCGGGTCCAAGAAGCACGCAGCCGCCGGAAACGTGGATAAAAAATTGGCGGCCTTCATGCTCGGCACGGCGCTGGTCGGAGTTCAAATTGCCGTCTGGATCAACAGTCTCCTGTTCAAGGGCGGGGGCGACGGCCACGGTGCCGATAAAGGCGCCGGCGCCAACCTTTACATCAGTCTGGTGTTTGCCCTTATTCTGTCCGCCGTCGCCGTCTCCATGCTCAGGGACATCGTCAAATCCAAGGGGAACGGGGAGGCCGGGGCCGGGCCGTCCATGAAAATCGCCGAATACCTTTCTCGCCTGAACCTGCCCCCGGTCATTCACTTCGGCGTGGCCGACACCAAAGTCAGCCTCTGGGTGTTGATGGTCGTGGGCACCGCCACCGGCTACCTGGCCGGGACGATCGGCGTGGGCGGCTTCATCGGCGTGCCGGCCATGATTTACGTCTTCGGCGTACCCACGGCCGTGGCCACGGGTACGGAGCTTTTCCTGGCGGTGTTCATGGGCGGCTACGGCGCTTTGAGCTACGCGTACCTGGGCTTCGTGGACCTGCGTCTGACCATGCTCCTTTACTTAGGGTCCCTGGTAGGCATCCACCTCGGTGTGTACGGGGTCAAGGTGGTCAACGAGAAGTACATCCGCATGGTCACCAGTCTGATCATTCTTCTGTGCGTGTTCAGCCGGGTCATCGCGATTCCGGTCTATCTCCGGCAGCTCGGCTGTTTAGACATGGATGCCGGTTGGGACGTTTACTTTAATATGACCAGCAAAGTCTTTCTGTTTGCCAGCGGCATCTGCGGGGCGCTGGTGATCCTCATGCAGGTCGTTCGCGCCTACCGCCAGCGACGCCAAATCCAGAAGACGCTGCTGGTGACCCGCCAGCCGGCGCTGGTAGCTACCGAGCCGGCCCGGGCGGCGTAACGGTCTTTTTTAACGGATGCAGCGGCCGCGAAAACCTTCAGGCCCGCTGCCAGGGAGGAAATTATGAGCTATCAGTGCGATATTCTCATTGTGGACGATGAGCCGATCGTGGGCGAGCGTCTGAAGGCTTTCATTAGAAAAGACGGCCATCGGGTGGAGACATTTGTCGACCCGTCGATAGCCTTGAGCCGCTTGGAGGAAAAGGATTTCGACATTGTGATCAGCGACATCCGCATGGGCGAGATCGACGGCATCCAGGTGATGCAGAAGGTGTTTCAGAAATCGCGGCGCACCAAGGTCATCATGATCACCGGCTACGCCACTCTGGAGTTAGCCCGGGAGTCGTTGACCAAAGGCGCTTTTGACTTCATTGCCAAGCCGTTCAAGTTGAAGGAAATCCGGCAGACCATCGAAAAAGCGGTGGCGTCTCTTGAAGAAAACGGGCTGCGCAAAGTGAAAGAGGCGGCGGCGAGATGACCGTTGAGCGCTTGGCGCAGGTGTAGGTATTTAAAAAGCGGTTGACGAATTTCAGCAACGACGCCCGAAGGTCGAGGAGTGCTTCATCATGACGATCTACAGAAGCCCGATGGAAAAAATATTGGAGCAGCAAGAGGAGAACACCGTCATCACCAGCCCCAAGGAGCCGGCGAGAACTTTTTTCCGCAAGGTCGCCTTTGGCTATGCCTGCTGGAAAGAAAAAGTCAAAAGACTATTCGGCAAGAGCCAAGACACAGACAAGGAACCGTAATTCTATCTGAAGCCCCTTGGCAAAGACACACTCTCGCATTCTATGACCATGCCGCCGTGAAGATTGAGGCGTTTTTGTGAAATATTTCTCCTTTGGACATTTACGCTACCGTTTGATTGTGTTGGTCCTTATAGCCGTCATACCCATGGCTATCCTCATTTTTTACGTTTCCTCCGAGGAGAAACGCCTGAGTGTGGTGGCAATTGAGCGGAATGTTCTCGAAATGGCGGAGTTCGCTGCGCGGGAGGAAGAGCAGATGCTCGATGGCAGCCGACAGATGTTGATCAGTCTGGCCCTAACTCTGAACGGCCACTGGTCGGCTCCGTCAGAATGCAGCGCCTATCTTTTCGAACTGCTCAGCCGTTACCAGCGCTATAAAAACCTCGGTGCGGTTACCATCGATGGGAAACTAGTTTGCAGCGCCGCCCCTCTCGATGGCAAATTTGACGTTCGCAGGCAATCCTGGTTCAGGCAAGCCGTCACTACACGGGATCTTTCCATCAGCGACTACCAGATCGGAGTCCACACCGGAGAGCCGGTGGTGCTACTCGCCTATCCGGTGGGTGGCAACGACAGCCAACTCATTGGGGTGGTATTTGCCGCTTTGGATATCCAGTGGCTTAACCGCTTCAACCTGGGTATGAAAAAAAACTTACCAAAAGGATCAATCGTCGCTGAGGTGGATGAACGCGGTAACGTTCTGGCAAATGATCCTAATTCGGATATCTGGGCAGGCCAGGCGGTTCTCCAAAACGCCCTTGCCGAGGCCTTCCGCTCCGGTTCGAAAGGCATTCTCACTCTGACGGGGGCCGACGGGCAGTCGTGGTTTTATGCCTTTTCCCGTCTGCGTAGTAACCTGCGGAGCCAAAAAGNCCATCTTTTATTAGGAGTTCCCCAGACNGCTGTCTTTGAAGAAGCCAATCGATTGTTGGTTCGCAACCTCATCTTGCTGGGAGCGGTGACGTTTCTGATCCTTCTAACAGCTTGGTTCGGAATTGACCTGTTCGTGCTCAGCCAAGTGAAAGCCATGCTTGCCACAACTCGAAAGCTCACCGCTGGAGATTTGAGCGTTCGCACAGGAATCCCCAGAAAGGACGGGGAACTTAACGAACTTGCAGGAGCTTTCGACGACATGGCGACGGCATTGGAAATTCGAGAAGCACAACGCCAAAAGGCAGAGCAGGCCCTGAGGGGTTCCCGGGAGGAACTGCGCCACCTGGCCTCGCACGTGGAATCAGTGCGCGAGGAGGAGAGAACCCGGCTGGCCCGCGAAATACACGATGAATTGGGCCAGGCGATGACCGCATTGAAAATGGATATTGCGTGGTTGAACCGCAGGCTGGATCCAAAGCAAGAATCCCTGCATGAAAAAACGCGTTCCATGGAAGGTCTAATTGATTCGACCATTCGAACCGTCCAGCGGCTGTCGGGCGAATTGCGACCGGGCCTCCTCGACGATCTCGGACTATCTGCAGCGATCGAGTGGCAGTCCGAAGAATTTCAGAAACGAACAGGGGTGCCGTGTGCCGTCTGCGTGGATCTCCAAGATACAACGCTAAGCAGGGAGCATACCACAGCGCTCTTTCGGGTTTTTCAAGAGACCCTAACCAATGTCATCCGGCACGCCCAAGCCACCCGGGTGGATGTGCGTCTTCAGGCGGTGGGGGATCAACTGATTTTAGAGGTTAAGGACAACGGCAGAGGCATCACCGAGAAAGAAAAAGAGGAACCCAAGGCTTTCGGACTGATCGGCATGCGGGAACGGGTGCTCGCATTCAAAGGAAAATTTGACATCAGTGGTCGGCCTTACCAGGGGACCACTGTGACCGTTATCATTCCACTCGACAAGAAAGGATAATCCGAAATGATCAGAACTGTGATCGCAGACGACCATCCTATTGTCCGTGCGGGGTTGAAACAGATCCTTTCCGACGCCTCCGACATCAAGGTGGTGGCCGAAGCTGGTGATGGCCACGAACTGTTGAAGCGGATCCGAAAGGAAGGGGTTGACGTGGTGCTTTTGGACATCACGATGCCTGGCTTCATGGGGCTCGACGCCTTGAAACAGATCAAGGTCGAGAAGCCGGAGCTTCCCATCCTGGTTTTGAGCATGCACCCGGAGGACCAGTATGGAATAAGGGTGCTGAAGGCTGGCGCTTCGGGCTACCTTATGAAGTCGACCGCCCCGGATCAACTGGTCGGTGCCATTCGGAAGGTTTATCGCGGCGGCAGGTATGTGAGCCCATCTCTCGCGGAAAAGATGGCCTTTGGACTTCAGACAAATGCGACTGAGTTGCCGCACGAGGTTCTCTCCGACCGTGAGTACCAGGTGTTGTGCATGATCGCTTCGGGGAAAACCGTGAAGGGAATTGCCGCGGAGCTTGCTCTCAGCGAAAAAACGGTAAGCACCTACCGTGCCCGCATTCTCGAGAAGATGAACATGAAAAGCAATGCCGAACTGACCCACTATGGTGTCAAACAAAATCTGGTAGATTGAGTCGGGTAGTGCGTTAAAAAAGACGGCCAGCGATACCTTAAACGAGACTTTGGCATATGGTAGGCCCAATACACGATTAACAGGCAATTAACCCATGGTTGAACTAACTCCAATCTGAATTGAATTGCGGGGGACAGAATTGGTGAACATGCCCGGTTTTGAGCACTATCTGGGTTTGATCGCATTAGGGATAGCAATCGGAGCCTATGGCACGCTGATCGGTGCCGGTGGTGGTTTTGTATTAATGCCGGTGCTGCTCCTGCTGTATCCGAACCAGAGTGCAGACTTGTTGACAAGCATATCGCTGGCAGTAGTTTTTTTTAATGCGCTGTCCGGTTCGGAGGCGTATGCGCTGATGAAGCGTATCGACTATCGATCCGGGTTATTGTTCGCGGGCGCAACCATACCAGGGGCTGTACTAGGAGCCCTTAATACGTCCTATATTCCGCGACGTCTATTCGATCTCATTTTCGGCATATTGCTGATTGCGGCCGCAATTTTCTTAACCATCAGACCCCGTCAAAGTGTCACCAGCTGTAAAGCTTCACGTTTCAGTCAGTACTGTGTGGTTCGCCACTTGGTCGATAGCCACGGAACGGAGTACCAATATTCCTTTAATTATCTTATCGGAATGGCGATCAGCATTGTCGTCGGCTATGTTTCCAGCTTTTTGGGAATCGGCGGGGGTATCATTCACGTTCCGGCGCTCAGCTACTTTCTCGGTTTTCCGGTCCACATCGCCACAGCCACCTCGCATTTCGTTTTAGCTATTATGGCGCTGACGGGCACTTTGGTTCACATTGCAATCGGAACCTTCTCTCACGGAGTACATCGAACGATTGCCTTGGCTATTGGTGTATTAGTAGGAGCCCAAATCGGCGCACTCTTATCGGAGAAAATCCAGGGGAGATGGATCATTCGAGGACTGGCGATAGCTTTGGGTGTTGTGGGGCTGAGGATTCTGGCGATTGCCTGGTAGTTTCCTGGTCTCAGGTTTGCATCTTGAACCGTTGAAATACCAGGATGGGTGACGCATCGAATAGAGAGATCTTTCATGAATATTAAATACAGCGATGATGAAGACGCCCTGATCGTTGGTGAAATCCAATCTTTTCTCCAGGAAAAGAGAACAGCCCTGAAAACCATTCGGATCGGGATTGCTGTTATTGTGGCTATAATATCGCTGATAGGATTTTTGATTGTGACCTTTAGGTCCCATGCTATCATTCAGGCGCGGGATTGGATGGGTATACTGGCTGCCCTTGGTGTGCTCCTTCTGGGGGGCGTCATCTATCTTTTTATCATTCCACTCATCCGCATCCGTCGCATGGACCAAAAGATATTGAAATTCAAACGAAGGCGCAGCGAAATTACCAATCTTATGGATTAGTGAAGGTCGGCGTGCATGAGCCCCTGTGACAAAGAAAAAACTTTTCGGCACGATAAATAGGGTGGAAAGCCGAGGCGGCGCCGCAACGGGCCTTGCCAAAAAAACGCACATTAAATGTCTTTGGAAGACTTCCCCCATAGCGTTATATTCGGGATTGTAATAAAAAAGCTGGATCAAACAGCAATCCATCTTTTTAGTACGTACAACGGCGATTAATATAATCTCCGTGTGATTTCTAAGTTTTTGATGTTTTTGATCACCTAATCGCAAAGAAATCGTGCTGGAGGCAGCGATTTTTGGCTCCCGAATAGCACTGAATAGCACTGAACCCAGAGACAAAAAGATGCTGAAGTTTGTCAGA
>JGI20214J51650_10001484_pt1 | contig 14882 bp, 8 predicted proteins | sample WetSurMetagenome_FD_51650 | JGI IMG/M metagenome (IMG submission 51650) | reverse complement strand
AGTTGACTCTTTTTAGAAACAGGGCGCATTTACTCGGCGTTACCACTTTGAATGAAAGAAACAATTCTATTGAAGAATACTGCGATCTTTACCTGAACCGAAATCTCCCCAATCCGAGGAAAAGTCTGGCAGCAAATGCAATTGTCAGCTATACCTTGCCTCCTAACAAACCTTATGATAAGATAGCCGGCAAAGCACTTACCGACGGACTATTAGGCGGTGCAACTTTCAATGAAAGCTGGGTGGGATGGGAACAATATGATGGTGAAATGATTATCGATCTGGGAGAAGCAAAAGAGATTGAAATAGTTGAAGCGGATTTCCTCCACAAACTAGGCTCATGGATCCTCTTACCAAAGAGTATCACATGTTATACTTCAATGGATAATAAGAATTTTACACCAATGGGCAAAACAGTGATAGATGAAGACCGTTCACCTGAAGTGAAATATGTCAGTTACAATGTCTCAGCGAAAGAAAAGATCAGGACGCAATATATCAAGGTACACATTGAAAACGTGGGTATCGGCCCTTCATGGCATTATGGAGTGGGATATCCGGTATGGTTCTTTACTGATGAAATCCGTGTCTATTAAGAAAACTGAACTAACAAACTGTGAATTATAAATTATTTCTTAATCATTCACAAATCGTTTGTTCTTAATTTTCAATTAAGTTTCCAATTAGTATAAATATATACAGGAATACCTTTTTAAATTGTTATTTTGCCTTAACCATTTGAAGCGCAATATCCTTAATGTAAGCCGGTGAAGTAATCCTTGTCCATCCGCCTGGCTGATCCTTCAGATATTCCATTGTTTTGGTGCCAGATTTCGTATCTACCCATGTAAGAGTATATGATCCTGCTGTTAAATTCAATTCAATGACAGTTCTGATATTGATTGTATCTTTATTGTGCAGGTACAAAGCATTAATTTCATCCGAATTTCCAAGAGCCTGGAATGTTGTATTTTCAGTTTCAGGTAACCTCAATTTACTGCTGGTAACCGGGGNTAAATTAATATAATCGATCCCCTTCATGAATTCTGCAAGAATTTTAAACTGGCTTCTGAGAGTTTTTCCACCTCCTCCGGGCTGATCAGCTTCAATTTTATAACTTCCGTCTTCATTGTCTGTTGTAAATGAGTAATCCAGGTGATTGAACAGACCCCCGCCTGCCATAATAAAATCCCAGGCTTCGGTGCGGTATGTTGCATCTTCAATTCCATTAAAACCCGTCTCATTATCACCGATAACCTTGTTCAGGTGGTAATTCATAGACACTGTAACAGGAGGTTTGGCATAATGAAAATTATAAATAGAAACTCCGGCACGTTGGTCAGGAATCAGTTGATGATTATTTGCAATATTGTTGGATATCAGGTGTTTCTGAGAGAAGTCCTTTTCTGCATCAGCTACTATACCTGTCATATGTGTTTCCCATTCCCTGAGTGCAAGGGTATCACCGAAGTATGGCTCATTGCAAACTTCATAATACAGATTATCAAATTCTTTCAGTTCAGATAATATTTTTCTGACCATTTTTTCCTGGATATCCAGAACTTCCGGATGCCTCAATGACAAGATTTCCTTTTGATCCTGAATGTCACCAAGCCCATTGATGTTATTTCTTTTATTTATCGGAGATAATTTCCATTGGACAGTATCATAAAAATTTGAGAACAGGTCGAGTTCAACAATAATATTTCTTTCCCCGGCTTCAGTGATAAAATCTTTTAATCTTGCAAAATAGGCTTCGTCCCATTTTGAAAGGTCGAATTTATTGCCACCATTAGCATATCCTGGTTCAGAACTTCTTGCCCAGGGACAAATATACCTTTCAGGAGAAGGTGCCATCGTGTTCTTCCGGATACCAAAAGCCTGAGCAGGTTCAACATACACCCCTGAAAAAGTGCGTGTAAGATTAAGTCCTGAAGCAGAAATTTCATCCAGGTATTTTACATAATCGAAATCCAGGTTCATGACCGCCCCGTAATGTTCTGTGGAGCCTATAAGTATGGCAGGCTTTCCCCGAAAAAGAAAATAGTGAGGATTTTGCGGGTGAAGGCTTAATGGAGTTTGTAACAGTGGCGATCTTCCACAGGATAAAATCACGCACAAGAAGAAGAAAACATACAACAGGTGGCTTGGTTTCATGGCTTTTTTTCAGTTAGTAAGCATATAGGTTCTTATAGTTGATAATGATCTACCGGCTATTCTCTCTAAGATAAATCAGCCATCCTTTCTTTGGTTCAACAGGTATTGAATCACCCGGAGAAAAGATTCTCTCTTGCTGAAAATCCTTTATATAAGGAGCATTAAGTATTGCGTTGGCAGGATCGATACCAAGAGCTTTCCAGTCGAACTTAAATAAAAATTTCTCCGGTTTATCAGCCCAACTTGCGACAGAGATAAGACATACTCCTTCTTTCTGATATACAGTTGTTTTTACCTCAGGATTTTTTGTTCTCACAGGACAATCTTTCTCCCAGTATCCTTTCATTGTTGATGATTCAATCCCGAATTTGTCCCATATTTCCCAGACCGGGCGAGGGTCGCAAAGTACGCCTTCAGTTGTCCAGGGATGACGAACAGTCATTCCATAAACCATTCCCATCCATCTGTTACCACCACCCTGAAGCATATCTCCCATTAAACCAAAAGGGATTCCAGAGACCTCAACCAGCCAGTTATCAGGTGGCATTTTATCGTACAAAAAACTTTCCCCAAACCAGATTTTATCAATATATGGAAAATACTCAGTATATTGGTTTACAGGACCTTTTGAGAAACCGGTATTGGAGTGGAGATCCAGCAGACAACCTGGTTTTTCGTTATCAAGTACCTTCCTGATTCGTTTAACTGTCCGCCTGTCATATGTCACATCATCAAGATAAAGGCCATCAATATCAACATTCTTTACAAGCCATGCCAGCCCCTCAATGTAATAATTGTACCAGCGTGAATCTCCTGGGGCATTTACTATTGATGCGTCTGCGCTTTTATCAGTGAAATGCTGATACCACTGCGGACGGTATCCGTCGATCAGGTGCTCGCGCAGCCATGGAAACCCTCCTCCATTACCATCACCGAGTATTTCATTGCCAAGGCTCCGAAGCGCCCATATTTCAGTTGTATAGTTGGTAAGTTCACGGATAGTATAATAAATTTTCACCTTTTGTCCCTTTTTATGCATCTGGTTTACAAACCATTTCATTGAGTCAACAGCTATAAAAGGATAATTGATATGAGGGTTATAGTTGTTGGCATGGTGAAGATTCACAATCCTGACACCGCAGGACAGATCTGCATCTGATGGCATCGGATTACCTCCATTGTGATAATACCTGTCATAAAACTGGCTGTGATAGTTGATTTTTTTCACCGGGGTAATAAGGAACGACCATTCAAAGTCAACATTTTCGCCTGCTTTAAGCTCTCTTTTTCCGCTGTAAACAACTGCCCTTGTTTCGTTAACAGCCTTATTTATCCTAAAACCGCCATTATCATTATTATACCACGATCCGGGAGGAGCAGGATGATAAAGGTTCAGTAACGGACCATTATAAGTTCCACCTCTGAGTTCACACCAGATTCCTGCATCGGCATTACCTATCCAGAAACTATCGTAGGGTCCTTCCCATTTGGCCTGATGTGACTCAGGAACTGTAGTTCCCGGTAAGCCCATTCCAATCATATACCTGGCAATATCACCGGCAAATGGAATCTCGAGTCTGATATCATTCAAACTAATATCATTCAAAGCCTTGACTTTGATTTTGTAATTGAAATAACCGTCTGATTCAACGATCCCGGTACCTGACAGTTCAATATTTTTCGAATATGATTTCCATGCCCCACTGATAGCCCCTGGTTTATTTTTCAACAGGGTAACATTTTCCGGCAAAGAGAATTGCTCAATACCACTTTTTGTTTCTACAATAAATGAAAGTGGACGGCTCAATATCTCAGTACCGGTAACCTGTATTGATGCCGGCATTCCACCAGGATCCATTGTCAATATCTTATCGGTAATCCTGTATACGTAGTTACCCAAAAATTCAATAGGCTGATACGGTTTTGTCGGATTATCATCAATGCCCAATGTTGAGTTCAGCCAGCGAAGGCGGGAATGTCTCCAGGGCTCGCTATCGCCCCTGTCAGCCAGTATTTTGTCTCCGATTTTAAGGTTGACTTCCACTGTTTGTGAATCCGCATTTTCAGGACGGATAGTGATTAATCCCTTATAGATCCCGGCAGAAACATCTGCAGGAATATCTATTCCTATCCAAAGCGGCTGAACCTCTCCTCTCTTTACATCAACTCTTTTTACAAAGGGCTGACCATAAGGTCCGACACCGCCAGTATTAAAGCATGTAAGGTTAGATGAATTAATTTTGGAATTAGTGCCTTCAAGAGGAGAAAATTCAACTTTAACATCAGTCAGTTCCTTATTTGAGGCATAAATCCCCACCTGAAATGCGTAATATTCATTCTTCATTGCTTCACCTGTAAACATTCCGGCCGGACCTCTTTGTATCCACCTGAACGGAATTTCATCTTTCATCCGTATTGGATAAGTCCTCTCTTCCGGAAACAACAGGTAATCGATTTTAAATTTTGCCAATAAAGCCTTTTTTTCAGAAGAAAGAGAGATCAATTCCATTGGATAAAATGAATCAAAACCAGTGCGGGACTGAAATCCGGAAAGTTTTGCAACGGGAAAACTTCCGAAACCGGATGCTTTGCCCAATTTGTTCCCGTTTACCCATTTCCCTGAAGGTGAATTTTCAGGTTTAAGATAGTCTTTTGCATAAAACCCCCAATCCTCCTGTACTTCAAAAGGCAAATAGTAGAAATAATATGTTCCGCTCTTTTTTACCGGACCAAAAGCAAGCCGACATCGTTCGTTGCTAACCTCATAACGAAAAATATTAGGAACAGTATCTCCGGTTGAAGCTTCAACGATTATAAAACACTTTTTTTCAGGTGCAGGGTCATGTCGTCGCCATAATATATCAACCACTGCTACTTCTGTTGGTTTTGAAATTTCAAGAACAGCCCTGTGGTTTCCGAAAGATTCAGGCCAGACAGATTTCGGGAAACTGTACCCTGGTTCAGTTGTGTTTCTGGAGAAGCTCGTTAGTGTGATACATGCAAAAAGAATGCAAAAGGCTATTTTCATATCTCTTCTTATTATATTTATCATTATTTCAGATGCTTATCTGCACTTGTATTTCCTGAGAATCTGATTTGCCATTGAACATCTTCTTTTTGACCCAGGAAATTAATCTTAAGTACATTCCCGTTTATTTCAGAGGTTACTTTCAACTCATTGTTGTCTCTTGTTTTTGCCTTTACCCCAGAGATACTAAATCCGTCCGGAATATAAAAAAAGAGTGAATAATCATCCCCCAACACTGTTCCGGACGTCCCCNGCAGAATGTTTTCATGTTTGTCCCACNCCAGATCAAGAATGGAATAAGCACCGGTAATATGTCTGGATATCCCAATCATCTGGGGATTCTCCTGTAAAGGATGAATGAGAAGAANNCGCGTNTCATGTGGCTCAATATCAATATTCAGCGTATCCCTGAATATACCCAGCATCTTCTGGTTCCAGAAATCAAAAACTACATATGGAATACCATTATTAAGACCCAGTTTGTCNGAAAATGAGATCTCTCTCGACACTGTTTCACTTCTCCAATTGGTTAAAGCTGCGACATCATANACNCCTGCTTTTGCATTTACCTTTAAATCGAGAATTTCAGGATAGTTGTGAATAAANGAATCAGGAGTATATGATTTAAATGTTGTCCATTCCAGATCAGAACCCCGTCCATAGAGATCAACAGGAAGAATTGGCATAGTGGGCATAGTCATTTTCAATAGTTTAACCCGCTCCTCCGGCAAATCAGGCATTATACTTGTCAGTGGATAAGGAACTCCGGTCAGTGAAACATATGACACAAGGGTATGTGCCTCAGCTAATGTGGTCCCAAATCCTGTAAAAGGATCTTCGCGGGATTTTACTACCTCAATGGCCCGGGGAGTCATTTTTTTCATTGCTTCCTCAGCACTCATTATAGGAGAGACATCGATTCCTTCACCTGGCATGACGTAAGTTACCATATGGTTTAAGAAGGCATTGGCATTGATAGAACTGAATACTGCATGGCATCCTTTCCAGTTATTATACATATCTGCGCCATTAAATACGGAATTAAAGAAACCAATACCATTAAGCGGAGAACCCGCGACGCAACCTTCAACAAATGTTTCAGGTCCAATGACATTCCTGATTAAATTTAAACGGTTACGATAAGCAGCCACAGGATCTATTGACTTATCAAATATTTTTGTCTGATCTACATCAGGTGAATACAAAGGGAGGTATAATTCACCATCGAATTTATAATATTCAAAACCCCATCCTTTCAACGTACTAAACAGCTTTTTCAACCATTCCATCGCTGCAGGATTTGTAAAATCAAGTGCCGGAGTCTTATAATCAATGATTGGATTGCCTGATTTACTTTGAAGATACCAGTCGGGGTGCTGTTTGTAAGCTCCAGCATAAGAATTTGGAACGAGCCATATCCCTGGCCGCAAACCCTGTGATTTGATATGTTTTGTCAGCCATTCCGGTCCGTGAGGAAATAATGTTTTGTTCCAGTTTTCAATCCAGTAATGACCTTCTTCTTTTCCCCTGTCGTAGCCATCATCAATCTGAACATATTGAAAGCCATAGGGTTTAAGGTTTGCACCCAACCAGTCTGCATTGCTAATAATATCTGATTCCCTTGCTTCATAATAATATGCAGTCCAGCTGCCCCAAATAATTGGTGCTGATGGAAATACTGAATCATCGAAGCGTGAGTAGAAAGGAAGGCCAAGTGTTTTGGTGTAATAATCGGGAATTAACCTTATTAAAGTATTTCCGGGTACCGGCATTGAAATATCGAGCAGATCAGGATCAGAAATGTTCCGTTGCATAAGTGTAATATCTGAGAAAAGGATGGCTATATCACTATTCCGGTCAAACAGGCTATGCAGATTCTTTGCCGATACCTGACCAAGACCAAAAGTCATTACTTCAGGATTTCTGGAAGGGAAGTTGGATGGATTAATAGTCTCTTTCCCATTAAATGATACAGTTATCTCATTGGTGCCTGTCCAGTTTACCGGAACACCCTGCGGATCCAATAGTCGTGATACTACTCGCTCTGCTGATGCCGGGGCATTAGCAGTTAAAATTAAATCAGAAGATGTACCGGAGATTTTTATTCTGCCCTGAGTCAACTCAAAAACCCAGCCTGAAACTGGTTGTTTTGTCTGAATTGAAAGTTTATTTTCACCTTCTTTCTTAACAGTCCAATCCTTTAGAGTTATCAAACCCAGTTTACTTTTTATTTTAAGCCTGATCTCTTTCAATACTATTCCAAGACTATCATGTTCAAGGCTTAGTTTCCATGAATCAGTATCTGCGTTGATAGTCCAGCCTGAGGTAGAAAGAGTAGTTAAATTTGTTTGATGTGACTGACAAACTGCAATTAAAGAATTAAATCCCCAAATTATCAAACAGAATAATATTATACCTGTTAACCCGATAAGTCTTCTCATGATGTATTAGATAAATATCGTCAAACTCAAAAATTGATTTCTTAACAAATGTGTTTGGCTAGTCTTTCCAGGACCCTTTTTCTGCGTAAATCTGCGAGATCTGCGGGAGATATAAATTATAATTTCCCGCTGATGCCGCTGATTGTCGCAGATTATTAATTGATCTGTTTTTCACTTTACATCTTAAACTGGTTAAACTGGTTTAACTCATCTATCCTGAAAATGTTTTCTGCGTAAATCTGCGAGATCTGCGGGAGATACACATTATAATTTCCCGCTGATGCCGCTGATTGTCGCTGGTTTGTAATTGAAATTGGCTTCAAATAATTTTAGAACAAAACATAATAATAATTTTCTATCTGAAATTTCTTGCTGTTTCTATCATCATTTTCAGATTCTGAGAAGGTGTTGTTGGTGGAATTGCACATCCGGCATTTAGAATGAAGCGATTTGAATTTTTATAAATGTTCAGTAATTCAAGAGTTTTATCCCTGACATCATCTGCCGTACCCAAAGCCAGAACACCGCTGGGATCAACATTGCCTATAAATGTTGCAGAATCGTGAAAGAGGTCGTAAATTTTTACAATATCTGTTTTATAATCAAGTTCGAAGGCATCAGCCCCGGTATTTTTCATATGCCCGAGAATGATCTCTGTATTTCCGCATATATGTAATGCATATGCGAGACCTTCTTTATGTGCAACATCAACTATCCTTTTTTCATATGGCATTGCATATTTTGCATACATCTCGGCAGATATCATTTCAGGTCCTGCAGGACTATCGCCGTTAGAAACCATATGGCAACCAGTTTGTGCCATAAGCTTAATAAATTGTGAGGTAGCATCAGTGCAATACTCCAGGAGAAAAGATAATTGGTCTTCTGTTCCCATCATTAAATCGAGCATCCAGGTCTGTGCACCACGCATCATACTTGCCAGTGAAAATGGAGCCTGGTCGCAGTTACCCCTGATATAGATTTCGTTCTTATAATAGTCTTTCAGTAACCTGACTGCTTCAAGCCAGACCTGGATATATTTATAATCCCCTATCCTGGCCGGTTTAAGGTGAAAGACATCCTCCAGGTCAATAATATTTCCGTCATGTGAACGGGCAGCGTCATTAACAGGAAAATCCACATGTACTCCAACAGCACCGGCAAGAGTGACTGTATCAATGTCAACAAGTATCCCATCATACTGATATTTATCTATTGCTGCAATAAAAGTTTCCGCAATGACTTTAGGGCTGTTACGGTATTGTTCCATGGTAACACCATGTTCTCTTGCAGCCATCATAAAATTATGCAGCATAACAGGTATTTTATCCGGTCTTTCACCTTTTAATGCAGCGCTTATTCTTTCATATCCGTTCATAATTTTTATTCTTTATTAGTTAATACATAATTAATTACCAGATGCCATTTTTACCACGGATTTACACGGATTTACACGGAGTTCCACGGAATTATTCCTCTCTTTCATCTCAAATTAATTTTAGACATTTTACTTTTGTCTTTTACCTTTATCTGATCTATTGGTTATTCTGATATTTTCCAAATTCGGTTACCAGCTCTGAAACCCGTTTTACTCTTCTTTCCAGTCCATCGGGAGGTACCTGGTCAGCAACACCGAGAACAAACCGTGGTCGTTTAGTCATTATTGAAAGCAGATACATTACATGTCTGTCAAATTCTTCATCATCAACGCAATCAGTAAAATATGAACCCGGAATACCTCCCCACAGGATGCTCTTTGAATCACCTACAAAAGGCTCAAGCTCCTCCCATTTCATATCTCCTACGGGGTAAGGAGTTAATGCTTCGAGCACTGAAAATCCGACAGATGCTTCCTGCTTCAGCAATCCTGCAAGTGTACCATCAATATGAATGAAAGAGTATTTTCCTGCTTCCCTTATCTTAGTTGTCCATTCCTTCTGATAATCAAACATGTATAATTCAAAGAGCTCTGGTCCGACCATCTCTGAAGAGAGGTTCTCGGGTATCATCAGTACTTCAGCCGGACTGTCAACTGCTATACGGGCAGCCTGATCAAAAACATTTTTCATAGTATCAAGAAGCTCCCTGAACTCGTCAGGGGCAGTGAGTGCGGCCATTGTAACTGCCATCACACCGGCCTCAAGAGCCAGAAGGTGCATGAAGGGGCTTTTTGGAAGATAGCACAAAACCACACCCTGATCACCCACCTGTTTTTTTCTGAGATATGCCTGGTCATAATCGGGCTCAAACCTGGTATTTTCATAAATATATTTCATGACCGGAATATCAGCTTCCGATTTCATGAAATGTTCAACAGGAGCATCAGAAAATGAAGTCGGGATAAACTCCCAGCATTCTCTTACAGATCCGAAAGGAGTTACTATCTCCTTATAATGTTTATTGCCTTCATGCCAATCTCTGACCTCACAATCGGAGATGATCTGTCTGTATGGGAAGTATCCCTGAAGATAGAAGCCTACGCCCAGATCGCGATGCCACTTGAAATAGTCATCTGAGAGAATAAAATCTTTAGGTTTCAATCCTCTCTTAATAAGAGAATTAGCCCAGTAATCAAGATCTCCGAACCAGGGAACCTGATCCGGTTGTTTTCCGGCAAGCAGTGTTAATATCCTTTCCCTATTAGTCATTTATCATACATTATGTCATGAAACTTTAAGGGTGTCTTTATTACTTTAATTTAAACACAAAGTATACAAAGGGTATGAAATCATGATTTCAATAAAGAACCTCCTTTTCAATCTGCTCGAGTGTTTTACCTTTTGTTTCGATTATATGTTTTTTCAGATAAAAGAATCCAATCATTGTTACCACAGCAAGAAAGATAAAAGCATAGCTCATTCCCATCTGTTGAGCTGCCTGTGTTGTCCCGAAAAATCCTACCGCAAGGGGAAAGAGAAAGTTGAGAGAGGCACTGACTACCCAATTCGAGAAAGATCCGATTGATGCCCCTCTGGCCCTGATTATATTCGGAAACATTTCAGACAACAAAACCCATATTACCACACCTTGCGATGCAGCAAAAAACGCAATATATGCAACTAACAGAGCTACCAGCCAGTAACCGCTGATATTACCTGAAAGGAGTCCGTATCCAAACAAACCAAGTACAGTCACCATTCCCAACTGACCGAAGAGCAATAATTTTTTTCTTCCCACCTTATCTATTATAGCCATTGCAATAAGTGTAAATATCAGATTTGTAACACCCAGTATTACGCTCTGTAACATTGATGTATCACTTGAAAATCCTGCAATACTGAATATCTGAGCTGAATAGTAAAACACAACTCCAATGCCTGTAAGCTGACTAAATATACCTACAAATATTCCGATAAAAGTTATTTTCCGATAGGGTCTTTTAAATACATTTATTCTCTTGGCAAGAATCTCAGTATTAATAGATTCCTGTATTTCGAAAATAGTTTGTTCGGTATCTATTTCATGAGAAGATAACTCTTCAATATTCTTTTTAGCTTCCTCTATCCTCCCCTTCTTAACCAGCCACCGCGGGCTCTTTCTGATAACAAGAAGCATCAGGAAAAATGCAATAGCAGGAAGAGCTCCGCTAAAAAGCATCCATCTCCAATTCTGATCTCCAATATTCAGTAACAAATAATTGGAAATCAAGGATAACAATATCCCGGAAACTATGGCTAATTGAAAAGTACCCGCAAGTACTCCTCTGTGTTTCGGAGGAGAGATTTCAGATATATAAACCGGGCAAAGCACTGATGCTCCGCCAATTGCTAGTCCTCCAATAAAACGAAAAAGAATAAAAGTACTTATAGTAGGAGCCAGTCCGCATCCCACTGAAGAGATAAAGAACATTATTGCCAGTAATTGCAGCAACCTTTGTGCTCCATAGGTATCACCCGGTTTCCCTATTAATATTGTTCCTAATATACATCCAACCAGTGCTGAACTTACGGTCCATCCCTGAATGGCAGGTGTTAGGTGAAAATACTTAACCAGGTCGAGCATAGCCCCGTTGATGATTACTGTATCATATCCGAAAAGCAAACCTCCCAGGGCTGAAGCGATTGTGCATTTAATGAGTACTTTATTCATATTGAGTATAGGGTTTAGTGGGTTGAAGGAGTTGAAAGGGTTGAAGGAGTTGAAAGGGTTGAAAGGGTATATATGACGAGTTTCCCTCCCTGGAGAGCCTGTCCAGCTTCAGCTCGAGGATAGAAGTGGGTTGTTTGGCCATATCCGGGTGCAGGTTTATCATATAAAATCTATTTTCGTATTACCGAATACTGAATACTGATTACTGATTACTCAATTTTAAATGGATACTTACCAAACTTATGTACTGTATCAATCAAAGCCATAGCATTTTCAAGTGGGATATCATCATGTAAACTGTGATCTGTTGCAAGGATATATCCGCCTCCTGGTGCTCCTGCCTTCAGACATTCAATTGTTTCTTTGATTACATCATCAGTGGTTCCGTTTACCATTGTGGTTTTATTATTTACATTTCCTATAGGGCAAATCCTGCCATTATACTTTTGCTTTACTGCAGCCAAATCCATGGTAGCTGCTTTTTCAACCGGGTGATAGGCATTGATACCTGTATATACAAGATCGTCCAGAATCTCCCACAAATTGCCGTCATTATGCATTATAACCGGAACACCGAATGATTTTAATCCTTCGACTAATTTCTGGAATGGTTGTATAAAGAATTCCCTGAATTGTTCCGGAGATATAAGCAACCCGTCAGTTCCTCCCCAGTCATCAGAAATATGAAACGCATCAACACCTCCTGTTTCAAAAGCCATTTTAGCTGCCTGTAAAGCCCAGTCAATAAAAGCACTATTCATTTCATGAACAAGATCCGGATCAGTAAATAATGAGATAGCTAATGTTTCAAAATCCATTAAATACCACGACATCATTGTAAATGGTCCCAACAGACCAGCTGCGACAGCCAGATTGGTTTCGTTTGCATCAATTACATCTTTCAAAATTCTGATCCTGCCTGGAGTATTGACTGTGGGCATTGAATATTTCTGCCAATCTTCCCTGGCTTTAATTGGGGTATCAATCTGAGCTATTATAGGCCAGCCATTCTTCTTATAAGTTACGCCCCACTCATCACGATAAATAGCATTTAAATCATGCGGCTCATCTTCAATACCGCAGAAACCATTTATTGGAGCCCAAACGACATCAAGACCAAGTTTTGCAGCCATTCCCGCCTGGGTTTTTCCATCATATAGTTCAGTATTATAACCCATTACCTCTTTCTGGAGTTTAAGACTGAAGAGATACTCCCAGACAGGAACTCTGTCAGGCGTACCTCCTCTTAAAGCAATCAGAACACGTTCCCTTGAAGTCATATTATTCTTTATTTCAACCCATTCAACCTTTTCAACTCCTTCAACTTTTCAACTTTCCAACATTACATCAATCCTCTTCATCATTTCCATCATTGCCCTCCCGTTATGATACGGACATTTCCATGGATCTATTTTCCAGTCATTTCTGTAGTAAGGTGAAGGATCATCAGCCGGTTCCACAAGAAAAGGTACTCCCAAACGGTTAAGCTTGGTGAACCATTCACCTCTTTCATGATCAATAAGGTATTTATCAATAAAACTCCATGACAACTTCACTGTATTCCAATACTTTTCTTCCCCGGTTAATTCGAAAGCATTCATGAAACCAACAAGTGTTTCAGCCTGCTGCCACCAGTGTTTATTAGTTTTGACATGACTCCCGAATCTGGTTGACTCAAGAAAGAGGCCACCATCTTTATCCACAGCAATCCTTTCAATATTATCGACCATTTTCACTGCAACCGTGCGCATTCTTTCCAGGATCTCTTTATTCCCAAGTATTTCTGCAGCCTCCCATAATAACCATGAACCTTCAATCTCATGCCCGAATGAACAAATGCCTTTTGATGATTCTGCCTCATTGAACGCCTCATCGAAGAAAATACCAAAATGCCCATCTTCCCTGATGATTTTATCAAGAAACAGGTTAATCATTTCGGTAAGTCTTAATTCAACTTTAGGGTCCTTCCATACTTTATAAAGTGCAGCCCAGGCTTCCAGTACGTGAAGGTGTGTATTCATAGATTTTGGCTCATTGTTATCGGCCATACGGTTCTCACCATAAATTTTCCAGTCACGGGTAAACGACTCACGATAACCAATATTCTCAGGATCTTTTGTCTTTTCTTCCAGAAGAGCAAAAAGACTACGTATTTTCTTCATCACTGAATCCAACGGACGAAATTCGTAATATTTGCATAAAGAATAAATCACAAAAGCCTGGGCATATGTGTGTTTAATATCGTTGGCCACCCGGTTATCGGACGATAGTTCCATATAATACCCGCCAAACTCTTTATCTTCAAAATCTTCAGTAACTATTTTATATGCCTTATCTGCAATCACAGCATATTCGCTTTTACCATCATGAGCTGATGCAGCTGAGAATGTCCATAATATCCTGGCATTCAATACACTTGTTTTATTTGCTGTCAATACCGGATTCCCGTAAAGATCAACGGCACCATAGAAACCATGTCCGTTCTTTTCTGCACCATATTTCATCCAGTATGGTAGAATATCCTCATGAAGTTCTTTTCTGAAATATTCACGGTATTGCTTCAATTCATCTTTAACTGCTGTCATAATTGCTGTTAGTTATAAATTAAATAGACCAGTTTCTGGTAAATCCCCCTCAATAAAATCTCTCCCATTAAATTTCTCAGTTTACCCTTAAATTATTTTCACTTGGATCTCTATAGAAAAACTTAAATAAATTGGTCAGTCAGAAAATTAAAATTAATTAATTATTAATTCCTTCCAGGTCATGATAATATTTCATAATAAGCGATTTTTTATCTTTTCCAAGGTATTTCAGCTTAATGGGTTTATCCTGTGGTCGGGTTTGCTTCTGGTTGATATCACCCATAAGACTCCAGTGACGGGTACTAGAAGATACAGGTTCTTCGGCCTTCAGATCATAACGTGTAAAATCAATGACCATCTCATTCATATTGTTATGTTCATCTGACAAAAGTGCAAGCCGGAAGGTTTTATTCATCATCCAGCGAATTTTCTTCCCTGCATCGGACCCACCAATTCCCGATCCTGTCTCTTCAAACCGGTAATTGAAATCATTGGTCTTAAAATGTTCCCGCCATATCAAACCAAATTGCCCCTGAGTAATAAACTCAGTATCCGGCCAACGTTTTTTTATTTCGATTAACC
>JGI20214J51650_10001483_pt1 | contig 14895 bp, 9 predicted proteins | sample WetSurMetagenome_FD_51650 | JGI IMG/M metagenome (IMG submission 51650) | reverse complement strand
TTTGATTTTCTGATAATATTTAAGGCACTACCGGCTTTGAACCATTCAATCTGCGATTCATTATAAGAATGGTTTGCCTGGAATTTTTCTTTTGATTTGTCTGTATGTGTAAGAGTGACAGTCAGTTTACTGCCGGCAGCAAAATCTGTAAGGCCGGTTATATCTATTCTGTCTCCCTCTCTGATTTTATTATAATCGTCCTTGTTAACGAAGGTGAGAGTCAAAACACCCTGCTTTTTAAGATTGGTTTCATGAATTCTTGCAAAAGATTTAACGAGAACCACTTTTACTCCCAGGAACCTTGGCTCCATCGCAGCATGTTCACGCGATGATCCTTCACCGAAATTCTCTTCTCCTACAACCGCAGATCCTGAAACGGAATCACGGTATGCCCGGGCAACAGAGGGGACTGTATCGTACGATCCTGTTAACTGGTTAAGTATCTTATTTGTCTGATCATTAAAAGAGTTTACTGCGCCGATCATATAGTTTTCTGAGATGTTCTGAAGATGCCCACGGTATTTCAGCCATACACCGGCCATTGAGATATGATCTGTTGTGCATTTTCCTTTTGCCCTTATCAGCAGAGGAAGATTAAGAAAATCTTTTCCGTCCCATGCGGCAAACGGAGTAAGCAGCTGAAGCCTGTCTGAACCCGGATCAATAATAATCTTATCATCAGCTTTTCCGTGAACAGGTTTCTGATATCCCGAATCGATATTACCGAAGCCTTCCGGAGGCAGGTCCATACCCTCGGGTTCTGCGAGCATTACAGGTTTGCCATCAGAATTCATTATTGCATCAGTGAGAGGGTTGAAGGTGAGTTTTCCGGCAAGAACAATCGCTGTTACTATTTCAGGAGAAGCCACAAAAGCATAGGTATTGGGGTTGCCATCGTTTCGTTTGGCAAAGTTTCGGTTAAAGGAATGAATTATTGTATTAACTTTTTTGTTATCTGCATCTTTACGTGCCCATTGGCCTATGCATGGTCCGCAGGCATTTGCAAATACTTCCCCTCCTATTTTCCTGAATAACTTAAGGAAACCATCTCTTTCGGTGATAGACCTTATCTGTTCGGAACCCGGTGTTACCTTAAACTCAGATTTGGCTACGAGTTTCTGTGATATTGCGTTTTTCACCACCGATGCTGCCCTTGAGATATCTTCATAGGATGAATTTGTACATGATCCGATGAGTCCAGCCTCAACATCAATCGGCCATTGATTCTTCTTTGCAGCTTCCTTCATCATCGAAATGGGAGTTGCAAGGTCAGGAGTAAATGGACCATTAATGTAAGGTTCAAGCTCAGAAAGATTGATTTCAATAAACTGATCAAAATATTTTGACGGATCAGCGTAAACCTCGTCATCTGCCTTAAGATGACTGCTGTTCTTTTCAGCCAGGTCTGCCACTTCCTGTCTTCCTGTGGCAACCAGATAGTCTTTCATTGAATTGTCAAAGCTGAAGACGGAACAGGTGGCTCCTGTCTCTGCGCCCATGTTGCAGATAGTTGCTTTACCTGTACATGAAAGAGAAGAAGCACCTTCGCCAAAGTATTCAATAATACTTCCCGTTCCTCCTTTCACAGTCAGTAACCCGGAAATTTTGAGAATAATATCTTTGGAAGAAGTCCAGCCACTTAGTTTGCCTGTCAGTCTGATCCCAATGAGCTTAGGGAATTTCAATTCCCATCCCATACCGGCAAGCACATCAACGGCATCGGCGCCACCGACACCGATAGCCACCATTCCAAGACCACCGGCATTTGGAGTGTGTGAGTCAGTGCCAATCATCATACCTCCGGGGAAAGCATAATTTTCAAGTACGATCTGATGAATTATTCCTGCACCCGGTTTCCAGAAACCTATATCGTATTTATTGCAGACTGAGCTCAGGAATTCATAAACTTCCTTATTGGTAATTCCAGCCGACTTAAGATCAGCAACCGCCCCCGATTGTGCAAGAATAAGATGATCACAATGAACAGAAGTAGGAACAGCTGTAGTTTCTTTTCCTGCCATCATGAACTGCAGAATAGCCATCTGTGCTGTTGCATCCTGCATAGCAACACGATCAGGTCTGAAATCGACATAATCGATACCTCTTTTATATGATTTTGCCTGGGATTGCTGGTAAATATGACTGTACAGGATTTTTTCGCTTAAGGTCAAAGGGTGATTAAGTTTCTTTCTTAAATCTAATATTGTTGAATCCAGCCTCTTATAGAAAGATTCAATCATCTCTAGGTCAAATATCATAAGATACTGTTTTTTAACTGTTTATATTCTAATTTGCCCGCTACCTTCTATAATCCATTTATAGGTTGTCAGTGCCTCCAGCGCCATTGGACCGCGAGCGTGCAATTTCTGAGTAGAAATTCCAATTTCAGCTCCGAGACCGAACTCTGCTCCGTCAGTAAATGCAGTAGAGGCATTTGAATAGATCGACGACGCATCCACCGAATTACAGAACAATTGAACGTGATTTTTGTTCTCTGAAATTATTGCTTCGCTGTGTTTCGATCCGAACTCAGAAATATGGTCCAAAGCCTCATCAATTGAGTAAACTGTCTTTACTGCCATTTTATAAGATAAGAACTCAGTTCCAAACGACTTACTATCAGCTTTCTGAAGCAGTTTACCTGGATATTTTCCAGTTAGTGCGCCAAAAGCTTTCTCATCGGCATATATTATAACGTCTGCATCAGCGCATTTCTCTACTATATAACTGAGATCATCCAAACGTTTTTCGTGTATTATAAGGCAATCGAGGGCATTACATACGCTTACCCTGCGGGTCTTTGCATTATACACTATCAACCGTCCCTTGTCCTTATCGCCTGATTCATCAAAGTATGTATGGCAGATGCCTGCCCCGGTTTCAATGACAGGGATAGAGGCGTTTTCACGTACGAAATCAATAAGGCTTCTGCTCCCTCGCGGAATGATCATATCCACATATTCCCGTGCATTCAGAAGCAGCATAGTCTCTTCACGGCCAGCAGGAAGAAGTGTGATCACATTTTCATTAATCCCAAATCCTCCCAGGACTTCCTTAATCATGTTAACTATAACTGTATTTGAATTTATTGCGTCACTGCCTCCCTTGAGAATACAAACATTCCCTGATCTGAGACAGAGAGAAAAAACATCGAAAGTCACATTTGGCCTTGCTTCATAAATAATGCCAACAACACCAAATGGAACTGTTACCTTGGAAATTACAAGTCCATTATCCCTCACATTCTTTAAAAGAGTCTGACCAACGGGGCTTTTCATATTTGCCACACTCCTGATGTCAGAGGCAATATTCCTTATCCTTTCAGCGGTCAGAGTCAGTCTGTCATATCTTGGATCTGATGGGTCCATCTGATCAAGATCTTTTCTGTTCTCCGACAGGATAACTTCTGTCCTTGCAATAGCTGCATCAGCCACTGCAAGAAGAGCCGAACTGATAATATCGCTCTCCAGGACATTTAATGACCTGCATGCTTTTTTTGCATTCCTGAACAGAGGTGTACAATCCATATACTTAAATTCTCCTTTTTCTATTCCTGAAAAATTGACCTGCTTTTTTCATTTATAAGCAAATAGTCATAATGAATAAACGGCTTATTTAGCTTTTTACCCATATTCTGTTCGGTCTTTTTTGAGTCGAACTGAGATTTCCCGATTCCCATAATATTCCCGTCTTCATCCATAATGCTGACTACGTCGCCGGTCTTAAAGAATCCGTTCACTTTGATAATACCTATCATGAGAAGGCTGGTTGCTTTCTCATCAAGGAGTGCTTCTTTTGCACCATTGTTGATCATTACAGAACCAGTGGCAAATGTGTCGGAATGTGAAAGCCATTTTTTAACTCCGGTTTCCTTCTTGCTGCTCGCGACAAAGTGGGTATACGGAACATCCTTCCCCCTTACAATGTCAGTAATTATTGAATCACGCGTTCCGTTAGCAATAAAAACATCGACGCCATGAGCTGATATCTTGCGCGCAATGGAACATTTAGTGAACATACCTCCCCTGCCAAAGCCTGATTTGGCAGTTGAAATATACTTATCGAGATCCTCAGACTTCTGATCGATCTTGGAAATAAGCATTGTTCCTTCCTGACCCGGGATACCTGTAAAGACGCCGTCAACATTCGAAAGGATAATCAGCGATTTGCAATCCATCATAGATGATATCAGTCCCGACAATTCATCGTTATCGGTGAACATCAATTCATTTATGGAAACTGTGTCATTCTCATTCACAATAGGCAGTACATGATTTTCGAGCATTGCCGAAATACAGTTCTTCATATTCAGATAATGCCTGCGGTCCCTGAAACTTTCCTTTGTAGCCAGAAGCTGGCCTGCATGAATATTGTATTTTCCGAAGAGAAACTGATAACTCGACATCAGTTTAACCTGACCTATTGCTGCCCATATTTGTTTTGATGCTACAATATTGGTTTTTTTGGATGGTGACACCTCGCTCCTTCCTGCAGCAACTGCACCGGAAGATATTAGTACCACTTCGATTCCCTGTTTGTACAGAATAGCAATATCCTCAACAATGCGCAATATTCTTCCGTCATTGAGAGAACCATCGGGCTGAGTAATAACATTACTTCCTACCTTTATAGCGATCCTGTTAAAATCCGGCTTCACCTTTTTCAATTTATAACTATTAATACCCTATATTGTATAATTTGTCGCAAAATTAATAGAATATGTGAACATATTATAGCAATACTGAATATTTCAGATTAATTATTTAAATCAGGAATATTCTGCGGTTTCCGTCTNTTCAGACGATACCAGAACCGAAAGATACCGTTCCACAAGTTAGANGGGAAAGTTAAACAGCAATCAAAAATATGACAATTATCATGAATTNGATAACGCACTCTCAAAAAGCGCTATAGCACAAGCATTTAACACAATATTCGTGCAAACCGAAATTANTAATTAAAAGTTGCAGCTTTTCATTCCCCTGAGTTTTTCTTTAAGTAATACTTTAAATTGATTTACTTCTTCTCTCGATACTTTTCAGTAATTTCAATATTCCATTTCTGTAAAACACTAATTTAGCAAATTGTACAGAACATTTTCTTACAACGGATTTATACTTTCAGAATGCCAGACATATTTTTCCAGTTGTTTTAATTTTAAGAATTACCCGAGATCCCAAAACATGAATCAGGTTTTCGCATTTGCAGCCTCTCTGAATGAACAGGTAAAATGGCATGGCAACCATACAGAAAATGACTCGCAGAAATTACTGAATGCAGGTTGTTTATCGATGTTTTATGAAAATGGAAATCTCAGGTATATCTCCGCGGGAAAGGAAGAAATTATCCGCATGATTTATTCTGCGGTTCGTATTAAGAACTGGATAACAATAGCACCTGAAATTATTAGCGAGGAAACGGAAATTCATCCTGATTCATTCAACATTAAGTACAAATGTCTCTATAAATCGGGAGAAATAAGGTTCTCAGCCGAATATATAATTGAGGGTAAGAATGATAACTCATTGACCTTTATTTTAAAAGGAGAAGCCTTTACCAGCTTTGAGAAGAACCGTATCGGATTTTGCGTCTTGCATCCTGTTATGAATAATGCAGCTAAAGACTGTATTATTGAACACTCTGACGGGAGTTTGGAAACTTCTGTCTTTCCTTTTTCAATCAGTCCTCATCAGCCTTTTAGCGATATAAAGTCGATGAAATGGAAGGTTTCTGATTATAATGTCTCAATTGCCTTCAATGGAGATGTTTTTGAAACTGAAGATCACCGTAACTGGACAGATGCATCATACAAAACTTATTGTACTCCTTTAAAGCAGCTATACCCTGTCAGAATCGAGAAAGGCGAAAAGATATTTCAGAAAATTGAATTAAAAGTTGAAGGAAATTTAAGAAATGAAAATTCTGGCAAATTAGATGAACAGATATATATTTCCGCGGATATCCGAAAAAGCTATACAATGCCATCAATTGGAATTGGACGGTCTACCAGGCTTTTTTCACTTTCGGATAATGAAATAGAAACACTTAAAAAAATACAATTTGAGCACTATCGTATAGATCTCTATCTTTTTCACAATGATTGGAAAAGCAAGGCTGAACTGGCTGCAGATGAGGCATTGAGATTGGAATATCCGATTGAGCTTGCACTTTTCTTTGATGAGAATTATAATGATCAGGCATCTGATTTTATCAGTTGGATATCAAACTCACACATGACATTCAAGAGAATAACCATTTTTCATAAAAATCAATCATCAACACCCTCCTTTTTATCAGAAATGATAATCCCTTTATTTAAAGATGCTTTGCCGGGAATTAAAACCGGTGCAGGAACAAACGCCAACTTTGCCCAGCTGAACAGGAACAGGCCTGACCCATTGTTATTAGATTATTTAAGCTATTCCATTCATCCTCAGGAGCATGCAAATGACACTATTACCCTCACCGAGAATCTTGAGGCACAAATGTACACTGTTGAAAGTGCCGGAAAATTTTCAGGTGGTAAAGGAATATGGGTCTCACCTGTGAATATTATGCGTCGCTTTAATGCGAATTCTGAAAACTATGAAAATACATATGAGAAGGCAGGATGTCCACCACAGGTCGACAGCAGGTTAATGTCGCTATATGGAGCTTGCTGGACAACCGGTAGTCTGAAATATCTGATTGAATCAGGGGCTGAAGGAATGACCTACTATGAAACTACCGGAGAGAGAGGCATTATTCAGGGTGAATATCCCTCACGATGGCCTGTGGAATTCAAATCTGTTGCCGGAATGATCTTCCCGGTATACTTTGTCTTCAGATTTCTTCTTAAATATAAATCATTCAAAATACTTAAGAGTGAAAGCTCAGCCCCTTTAAAGGCTGCTTCACTTATACTGACTGACGGAAATGAGATAAAGTTTATTATTACTAATTTCACTTCCTCAGTACAAAGAGTAAAAATTCATAATCTCAGCGGATTGTCATGTTTAAAAATCAGGCAGCTTGATGCTGATAGTTTTGCAGCTGCAGTATCTGACGACAGCTGGCTTGAAGATACACGACAAACAAAGTTAGAACAGTTGCAACCACTGATTTTAAATCCTTTTTCAGTGAATTTTATTGATGCATGTATTAAACTTTAGGATATTTGTAAGCGGCTAAGAGGAAATAAATGGCTATAACTATCAGAATCGATAAGAGAACCAGCACTCCCAAGTACGAACAGCTTGTCAATGAAATTTTGAGACATATCAGGTCAAAAAAATTACTCATCGGAGATAAGCTGCCATCGATTCATGAAATCTGCAACAACTATGATATATCGAGGGATACGGTAATTATAGCATATAATGAATTAAAATCCAGAGGAATCATAAGCCCGAAACACGGTAAGGGATTTTATGTTGCATCTACCACAATCAGGAGTAAACTTAAGATTTTCCTTCTGTTCGATGTAATGAACGGCTATAAGGAGGTTCTTTATCGTTCCTTTTTAAAAGGTCTGGGATCAGACTACCATGTTGACATTTTCTTCCACTACTATAATCTTAAGGTATTTGATCAGCTCATAAGCAACAACATTAGCAAATACGGTTTTTATGTCATTATGCCTCATTTCAATGAGGATATATCAAAATATCTGACACAAATACCTCCTGAAAAGTTATTGATCATAGATAAAGATTTAATAACCGGTGTTGGGAACTATGCTGCTGTATTTCAAAATTTTGAAAAGGATGTATCTAATGCTCTCAATGAAGCGCTTCCACTTCTTAAGAAATACTCTTCGCTGAAATTTATTTCAAACCATAACTTCCAGTTTATACCTGATGGAATGGAGAAAGGCTTTTCCAGGTTCTGTTCACAGCACAGGATTAAACATTCAATATATAAGGATATTAAATCTTCTGCACCGGAAGAGGGGGATGCATTTCTGGCTGTCTCTGATCAGGATCTTATTGAATTGCTTAAACTCAGTAAGTCTAAAAACTGGGAACCCGGAAACGATATAGGCATTGTCTCCTACGATGAGACACCCTTAAAAGAAATTCTTGCCGGCGGTATTTCAGTTATCTCTACTGATTTTAAAAAAATGGGAGAAACAGCTGCAGATATGATCAAAAGGCACACCACCGGGAAAATTGAGAATCCCTGCCTTTTTATAGCACGAAAATCGTTGTAAAATTTCGGAATGCGGATTTTGGATTTTGGATTGTTTAAATCCACAATCTACAATCCGCAATCCGAAATAATAATTGTTGGTATTGTTTTTATGAACTTCAAATTATATATTTGTCATAACAGTACATAACACTTAAAATACTGGTTAACAATTTCAGAACTTAAATAAGTATAACATCATGGTACTTGTACAGAACTACGGTCTAGCTGTTTTTCTATGTGCTGTAGCAATGATTTGCTGGGGCTCATGGCAAAACACACAGAATCTGATTGGCAAATCGTGGAGATTTGAACATTATTACTGGGATTTTTCGATAGGAATCCTGCTTTTTGCTCTTTTGATGGCATTCACCTTTGGCAGCATTGGAAATGAAGGACGCAGTTTTATTCCTGATCTGCGGCAGGCTGATCTTAAAAACCTGTTATCAGCAGCATTAGGAGGTGTTATCTGGAATGTTGGTACGCTGTTGCTCGTAGCTGCGATCTCTATAGCAGGTATGTCAGTAGCATTCCCGATTGGAGGAGGTATCGGATGGACACTTGGGATACTTATTAATTATATAGGAAAACCGGAAGGTAATCCTCTGTTTCTGTTCGGGGGAACTGCATTTATTGTTCTTGCAATAGTAATGAGCATGCAGTCTTATAAGAAACTTGCTGCCAATCAGAAAAAGCCCACAGTACAAGGCATTGTTCTTGCAATTATGGCAGGATTATGTATTGCATTTTTCTACCGTTTTGTCGCGTCCTCCCTTGCGACTGATTTTTCACCCGCCGATGCAGGTAAGATAAGCTCCTATACCGCAGTGGTTTTTTTCTCAATAGGGGCATTGATATGTACAGCAATTGTCAATCCAATATTCATGGCAAAACCTGTTCAAGGAGAGCCGGTAAAAATGTCCGTCTGGTATAAGGCTTCAATGAAGACACATTTTCTTGGTATGCTAGGCGGAGCAATCTGGTGCCTGGGTAATTCAGTAAGTTTTATGTCGGTAGGTGCAGCCAGCCCGGCAATATCTTATGGATTAAGCAATTCCGCCCCTGTTGTTGCTGCATTATGGGGAATATTTGTATGGAAGGAATTTAAAGAAGCTCCAAAAGGAACTAATACCCTGCTCTCAATGATGTTTATTTTCTACCTCATTGGATTGGCACTGATTGTATATTCGAGATTTGCGTAAGAAGATTTCATTACTTTTTTTGGAGACCCCCTTTCCCGTTTCCCCCAGGGGGAAAAGCTAAGCTGATTCCTCCTTCCCCCCTGGGGGAAGGCCGGGAAGGGGGTAAATAAATAAAAAATACAAAAAAAAACTGTCAACAATGAATAAAAAACTTTTACTCGTGGGCATTCTACTGATCAATATCGCTGTGATCGCTGCGCAGGAAAAATCATGGCAGGGTCCGTCAGTGGATTTTAAACATGGAAATCTGAAAGTCTCAGAGAACAAACACTTCCTTGTTTTCGATGATGGCGCTCCATTTTTCTATTTGGGCGACACCGGCTGGGAACTCTTTCATCGTCTTAATAAGGATGAGACTGAAAAGTATCTTGAAAACCGACGGGGAAAAGGGTTTACTGTAATTCAGGCCGTGGTGCTTGCAGAACTCGACGGACTCAATACCCCAAATGCTGAAGGAAATAAGCCTCTAATCAATAATAATCCTCTTACTCCCAATGAAAAGTATTTTGAGCATGTTGACTGGGTAATAAAAAAAGCAGAGGAAAAAGGNATCTTCATTGGCGTGCTTCCTACATGGGGAGANAAATGGAACAGGAAGTGGGGTGAAGGTCCGGTTATCTTTAATCCGGAAAACGCAAANGGATATGGAAAATTTATGGGAGAGCGTTACAAAAANANTCCTAATATTATTTGGATCCTGGGTGGTGACCGTCCTGTTGAAACAGAGATCCAAAGGCAGATAATTGTAGCCATGGCTGAAGGCTTGCAGGAAGGCGACAGCGGCAGGCATCTTATCAGTTTCCATCCTACAGGTGGCACGGGATCATCGGAATATCTTCCCAATGAACCATGGCTCGATTTCAATATGAGGCAGAATGGACACAGTCTGAGCTACACCGAAAGATATTTTATGACCGGCGATGATTACAGGCTTCAACCCGCAAAGCCGGTTATTGATGCAGAACCTGTCTATGAGGACCATCCGATAAATTTCAATCCCGATGCAAACGGACATTCTACTTCTGCAGATGTACGCAGACCACTATACTGGGATCTCTTCAGCGGTGCATTTGGTCACACATATGGTCATCATTCTGTTTGGCAGATGTGGGCGCCATCGCGTAATCCGGTCAATCGTCCGCTTATACCCTGGTATGATGCTATAGATCAACCAGGTGCAGCCCAGATGATGTACGGTCGGCTTCTGATGGAGTCAAGGCCTTTTCTTACACGGATTCCTGATAACTCAATAATAGTGACAGACAGAATAGCATCCTCTGTTCCAGGTAACGGATCGTACAGGTATGTGGCCACTCGTGATGAAGAGGGAACTTATGCTATGATTTATGTACCGGTCGGACGTAAGTTCTCAGTGAGGATGGATGCTGTCAAAGGGAAGGAAGTAGTTGCATGGTGGTTTAATCCCCGCAATGGTGATGCGAAAGAGATCGGAAAGTACCCGAATACAGGAACACAAATATTTAATACACCGACACCGGGTGAAAATCTTGACTGGATCCTGGTTCTGGACGATGCATCCAGAAAGTATCCGGCTCCCGGTACAAGAAAGCAATGATCATGAAATTAGGAATCTCGTCATATACTTATACCTGGGGTGTAGGAGTACCCGGCTCCATGCCGGCAGATCCAGTGTCAGCATTTGACCTTATTGGCAAAGCGTCTTTATCAGGACTCAGCCTGGTACAGGTTGCTGATAACCTGCCCCTGGAGTATTGGTCAGGAGAACACCTTTTCGATCTTTATTCCTATGCTGAGAAAAAGGATATCTCAATTGAAATGGGAGGCCGGGGCCTCACCCCTGAACATACGATTCAATGTCTGAAAACTGCAATCGCCCTCCACTCTCCCATTTTGAGAATGGTCATTGACGGAGCCGGCTTTGAACCCGATCTGAAATCAGTTATATCAATTATAAAAGAGCTTGAGCCTGAATTTGAATCATATAAGGTCATGCTGGCTATAGAAAACCATGACCGTTTTAAAGCCAGTGAATTTGAAAAGATTGTCCAGTCAGTCGGAAGTGAATGGGTTGGGATCTGTCTCGATTCGGTTAACTCCATGGGAGCCGGAGAGGGGTTTGAAGAGGTTTCCCGTATCCTTATTCCCTATACAATAAATCTTCATATCAAAGATTTTACAATCCGAAGGCTTTCACACAAAATGGGAATAGTCATTGAGGGATCACAGGCCGGAAAAGGAATGCTCAACATAAAAGATTTAGTTTCCAACCTGAAAAAGCTCAACCGCTGCCAGAGTGCTATCCTGGAATTATGGACCCCTCCTGAGTCCAGATTAGAAGATACTATCATTAAGGAAGAAAGTTGGGCTCTTGAAAGCATTAATTATCTCAAAGACATAATAAAATAGTATGGATAAAATGAAATTTGCAGTTCTCGGTTGCGGATTCTGGTCGAAGTTCCAGATCGGTGCCTGGAGCGAGATTGAAAATGCAGAACTGGTAGCTGTATACAACAGGACTGCTTCCAAAGCTCAAAAGATTGCTGAATATTTCAAAGTACCACGCGTATACGACAATCCTGAAGATTTACTTTCAAGGGAAAAGCCTGATTTTGTTGACATTATAACAGATGTAGATACCCATGCTTACTTTGTGGAAATGGCGGTGAAGCATGGAGTTAAGTATATTATCTGTCAGAAACCAATGGCTCCGGATTTTGAAACAGCTAAACGAATGGTAAAAGTTTGTGAGGAAGCCCGGGTGAAGCTTTATATCCATGAGAACTATCGCTGGCAGGCGCCGGTCAGAAGATTTAAACAGATTATTGATTCCGGGATTATCGGAAGGCCTTTTAAGGCTAGAATCTCATTTCTGTCAGGTTTTCCGGTATTCGACAACCAGCCTTTTCTTAAGGAACTCGACCATTTCATTCTCACCGACATGGGGTCACATGTTTTTGATGTATGCAGGTTCCTGTTCGGAGAATGTGCTCAGCTTTGGTGTCAGACCAGGGCAGTAAATCCAGGTATCAAAGGTGAGGATGTTGCAGTTATTATGATGGATATGAAAAACGGGATGCCGGTATACACCGAAATGTCTTATGCTTCTATAATAGAGCATGATACCTTCTCAACATTGAATATTCTGGTTGAGGGTGAGAAAGGATCGGTATTTCTTGGACCGAAGTTCGAAATCAGAACAACTACACGAAAAGGTACAATATCAGAGATTGTAAAATTCCCGTCATATGCCTGGGCTGACCCCGATTATATTGTCAACCATGAAAGCGGCATTCATATTAACAGGAATATTCTTGAGGATATTCAGGGCAAAGGAAAAGCTGAAAACAGCGGAAAGGATAACCTGGAAACCGTAAGGCTGATCTGGGCAAGTTATGAATCAGCAGGAACGGGAAAGAAAATTAAAATTGAGGATTTTAAATAAACTATAATCAGTATGAAAACTATGAAGGTAAGCCTTGTTGGAGCAGGCGGGAAAATGGGCATGCGTCTGACCCATAACCTGCAGAATTCGGATTATGAAATGTCTTACCTTGAGGTAAATCCTCAGGGAATTGAAAAACTCAAAGAAAAAGGGATAGTTGTTTCAGACCCGCTCAAAGTCATACCTGTAGCAGATATGGTGATATTCGCGGTTCCGGATGTTGCTCTCGGCAAGGTTACCGGGGAGTTTATTCCCATGATGAAAAAGGGAGCTCTGGCAGTGACTCTGGATCCTGCTGCTGCTCTTGCCGGGAAACTCTTCGACAGGAAAGATGTTGCATATTTCATCACCCACCCCACCCATCCGTCAATTTTCAACTGGGAGCCTGTTGAAGAAAACATGAAAGATCATTTCGGCGGCATTGCGGCAAAACAATCAATTGTATGCTCTCTTATGAAAGGTAATGCAGAAGATTACATCAAAGGAGAAGAACTTGCCTGCTCTTTCTATGCGCCAGTGAAAAGATCACATCGTATCACTGTTGAACAGATGGGATTACTTGAACCTGCACTGGTGGAAACACTTGCCTCAACCTGCGTTTATGTTATCCGTGAGGGCCTTAATGAAGTTATAAAAAGAGGTGTCCCTGAGGATGCCGCAAGAGACTTTCTGCTTGGTCACTTACGTATTCAGATGGCAGTACTGTTCAACGAACTTCCCGGTGCTGTCTTTTCTGATGCTGCTAACAAAGCGCTTCAGAGAGGCCTTAAAGAGTTTATAAAAGAGGACTGGAAGAANGTATTTGAACCAGATAACGTAAAGGATCAGATTGAATCAATTACATAAGGAATTTCTCTATGAAAAAGATCATACTTACATTCCTGATTATTTTCGGGGTCTCCATACATTTCATTTTCGCACAGACCGGGATTTCCGCCACTAAGCTTAAGAGAGCCGACAGCTTTTTCGGGGTACACTTCGATCTGCATGCGAGTGAAGATATTACNGATGCCGGTAAAACACTNACTCCAGAGATGATCGATACTTTTCTTCTGAAAGTCCGGCCCGATTTTATCCAGATCGACTGCAAGGGGCACCCAGGTATNTCAAGTTATCCGACAAAAGTCGGTTTTCATGTTAAAGGTTTTGAAAAGGATCCACTTAAACTCTTCCGTGAGAGAACGGAAGCGAATAATGTTGCATTATACATGCATTTCTCTGGTGTGTGGGACGGAAAGGTTGTTAAGGAGCATCCCGACTGGGCAATAGTAAAAGCGAATGGAGAACGAAGCACTGAGAAAACTTCATTTTTCAGTCCTTATCTCGATACATATATGATCCCGCAGCTAAAAGAGCTCAGCGATTACAAAGTTGATGGAGCCTGGATCGATGGAGAATGCTGGGCTGTTGAGCCTGATTACTGTGATGCTTCTCTGGCCCGTTTCACAAAAGAAACCGGCATTACAGATATTCCCAGGAAACAATCCGATAAGTATTATCCTGAATTCATGGAATATAACCGAAGACTTTTCAGAGAGCATCTGAATAAGTATGTTACTGCGATTCACAAATATAATCCTGACTTCCAGATAACCAGCAACTGGTCATACTCATCGATGATGCCTGAAAAAGTGACTATCGATGTTGATTATCTTTCGGGGGATGTTACCCCTCAGAATGGAGTTTACCGCTCAGCTTTCGAGGCTCGTTGTCTTGCAGCCCAGGGGAAACCCTGGGACCTGATGGCATGGGGTTTCTCGTGGGATGGTGGAAAGATGCCGATGAGCATTAAATCAGCTATCCAGCTGGAACAGGAAGCAGCACAGATCATGGCTATGGGAGGAGGAGTTCAGTTCTATTTTCAGCAAAACAGGGATTTGTCGCTTAAGCCATGGCTGGCCTCAATGCTTTCAGAGATAGGTAGTTTTGTACGGGAAAGACAACCATTTTGTCAAAAGGCAAAAGCTATTCCTCAGATTGCATTGCTCTATCCAACAGTATCTTATCAGAGAAGTGCCCCAAGACCATATTCAAACCCCTTGGAGAAACTGGAAGGAGCTTTGAATCTGGTACTTGACGGGCAGCATGCCGTTGAGATTA
>JGI20214J51650_10001481_pt1 | contig 14906 bp, 12 predicted proteins | sample WetSurMetagenome_FD_51650 | JGI IMG/M metagenome (IMG submission 51650) | reverse complement strand
CCGGTACGGCCGCATGGCCCAACGCCGCCTCCAGACGCCGCCCGGGAAGTGATGCACGTAACGGCAGGCGGGGTCCGGACCGCCGATTCCTGCGGACCGGCGCACGCGGTCCTGCCTTTCGTCGCCGGCCCTCCTGTTCCGGCGGCGAGTGTGCGAGGCCTGAATGCCCTGACGGTGGACCTGGAAGACTGGTACCACGTGTGCGGGGTGGAGTCGGTTGACGGCNCTCCGCAATGGGGCGCTTTCGAGAGCCGCGTCGTCGGGAGTACCGAGCGCCTTCTTTCGCTCCTGCGGTCGCACGGCGTCCGGGCCACCTTCTTCGTTCTGGGGTACGTCGCCGAGCGGGAGCCGGGCCTCGTTCGCGCCATCGCCCGGGAAGGGCACGAGGTGGGCCTGCACGGGCACCTCCACCGCAGGATTTTCGAGATGTCCCCCGCGGAGTTCGACGAGGATCTGGTGCGCGCCCAGGCGGCCGTCTCGGCGGCCGCCGGCACCGACGTGATCGGCTACCGGGCGCCGGAGTGGTCTATGCGTCCGCATACGCTGTGGGCCTTGTCGGTTCTGAGAAAGCGAGGAATTCTCTACGATTCCAGCATGGTGCCTCTCACCCGGATGGGGGATCGATCCTTTCCCCGTGTTCCCTGCCGCTTCGACACCCCGAATGGAGAGATCGTGGAGTTTCCGTTGACAACCGTTCGATGTTTCGGCGAAAGTATCCCGTTCTCGGGAGGGTTACCTCTGAGGTTGACCCCCTACTTTTATATCGTGTCGCAGATCCGTCGCCTGAACGAGGCCGGGGAACCCGCTCTGGTATATGTCCATCCCTGGGAATTCGACCTCGAACAGCCGAGGATCGGGCTGCCGTGGAGCCGCAGGTTCATGCACTATTTCAACCTGCCGGCGACCCCACGGAAACTCGCGGGCCTTCTGACACATCTCCGGTTCGCTCCGATCCGGGAGGTGCTGGTCGCTTAATTGTGGGATCGACAGTACGTCTCATCGCTTGGGATCTTCGGTGTCGTCGTCGTCGCCACCCTCATCGGGATCGAGTCCCTGCTGCTCTGGCTCGGCTGGGCCGGGGGCGCGGGACTCTCGGCAATCGCCGGCGGATTCCTGGCCTGGTTCTACTGGGGCCCTCGTCCGGACCTGACCCCGAGGGGCGACGACCCCGAACGGGATGGGCCGTGGAATGACTAATCGCGTTGCCATCACCGGGATGGGGATCGTGACGTGCTACGGCATCGGCACGGCCGCCACCTGGGGAAAGATTCTTGCCGGCGAACCCGGCGTTCGCCCCATTACCCTCTTCGACACGACCGATTATCGCGTCACGCATGCGGGGGAGTTCACCGATCTGCCGGTTGCACCGTGGAGGCGATTCCGCGCCACGCGAATGGATCGCGCCTCGAACCTGTTGCATCACGCGCTCGCCGGCGCACTCGAGGGATTAGACGGGCCGGCGACGGCCACGTTGTCCGTGCCGCCCATGGTGGCTCTCGGCACCACACTCGGAGGCATGACCGCGGGGGAGCGATACCATGCGATGTACGTCCGGAAGGGTCCGCCGTTGGCGCGACCATCTCTGATGGTGGGGCATCTCGCCCAAGCGCAGGTCCTCCAAGTTATGGAGGAGTTCTCTCTTCCCGGGGCGCCGTGGGTCTTTTTGAACGCGTGCACGTCGAGCGCCAACGCCATCGGCCATGCGTTCCGCGCGATTCGCGGCGGGCGGGCCCGGGTCGCGCTGTGCGGGGGGTATGACGCGCTGTGCGTTTTCGGGTTCACGGGGTTTCACTCGCTCCAGGCGCTGACGACCGGCGTCTGCCGGCCGTTCGATCGGAATCGCGACGGACTGTCGATCGGCGAAGGCGCCGGGATCCTCCTCCTCGAGTCATGGGACCGCGCCCAAGCGCGTGGGGCGCAGATCCTCGGAGAGATTGTCGGGTACGGGGAATCCACCGATGCGTTCCACATGACGCGCCCGGAACCCGGGGGTCGCGCGGCGGCGCTGGCGATCCAGGCCGCTATCCGGGATGCCGGGATCGACGCCGCGGACGTGGATTACGTGAACGCGCACGGAACCGGGACACCGTTCAACGACCGGTCGGAGACGGCCGCCCTGGTGGCTGCCATGGGTGAGCGTGCCTCTACGATTCCCGTGAGCTCCACGAAGGCGATGATTGGCCATCTGCTGGGTGGGGCCGGTGCGGCGGAGGCGATTCTTACGGTGCTGGCCCTCAGGGACGCATGGCTTCCACCGAACGCGAATTACCAAACGCCCGATCCCGATTGCGCCCTGCGGATCGTCCGGCAGGCGGAACGGCCGACACGCATGCGGTATGCGCTTTCCAATTCCTTCGGCTTCGGCGGGGCCAACGCCAGCCTGGCATTCCGAAGCGTGCAGGCGGACTCCTAGTGGATCGGATCGCGATTTCGGGCATCGGCATCGTGAGTCCCGGGGCGTTCGGGCGGGAGGCGTTTCTCCAGACACTCGCGCCGGACCACCGGAAGGATCCGACCTTCCGTGTTCCTGGGTTTGCCATCGAAACGTACCTGGACGACGCGCGACCGTTCCGCCGAGTTGCCGACGCCACCAAGTTCGCCCTGACCAGTATGGCGCTGGCGATTGCCGATGCGGGATTCCGCGCGGCGGACTTCGGGGGCGAAAGGGCGGGTCTCGTTGTTGGAGTCAGCCACGGCGCGGTGACCTACGCCGTGGAGTTTCACCGGACCCTCTTGCGGGAGGGGGCTCTGTCGGCGTCACCCTTGCATTTTTCCGAATCGGTTCCGAATGCGCCGGCAGGAAACGGAGCCATCGCGTTCCGGATCCGTGGCCCGGTGCACACGCTGATCGGGGACGAACCGGTCGGGACGCAAGTCATCGATCTGGCGTCCACCTTGCTCTACGACGGGTGCGTGGACCGCTGCCTGGTGGCCGGAACTGAGGAATGGAACGAGGTGGTGGCGCACGCCTACGCCCAGATGGACCGCGTCCGCCGGAACGGCGGGGACTGCGGGGACCCCCCCACGTTGAGCGACGGGGCGGCGGCGTTGGTGCTCGAGTTGGAAAGTGCGGTCGCGAGGCGGCAGGCGACGCCTCATGCGATCATCGGCGGGTGGCACGTGGGGCGTTGCCTGGTGGATTCGATAGAGGCTGCGATGGCCGAAACCATCCGTGCGGCGTTCGGAACGACGGGGCGAGGTGCGGCGGAGGCGGATCATGTTGTGTCGCCCACGGGTCGGCACCGTCGTGCCGCGGCGCGCGGCGTCGTCGCGGCACGCGGGAACGCGGCGGGGCAACCGACGTGGCTGGATCTCCTTCCCGTCCTGGGCAATCCTATGGGGGCCTCCAATCTGCTCCAGATCGCTGCCTCGGCGGGCTTGATCTCGACGGGAACACTGAAAGGTCCGGGCCTTGTGGTATCCACGGGTATCCAGCGGACGGTAGCGGCCGCAGTGCTTTCTGCAGCAGAACGGGCGTGACGGGGATGGACGATCTGCGATGTGCGCTGCGCGAGATCCACGGTGGGGCGGTCGCGAAGCGCCTCCTCGCAGATATTCTGCGCTGGGCGGAGCGGGACGGGGTGTTAGAGCGCATGCGCAGGCTATCCTATTTCACGGAGGCGGACCTCTGTCATGCCCTGCAGTTCGATCTTGGCTATGCGCTCGGTATGGGGAATCGCCAGCGAATGATCCGACTCCTCCTCCGACTTTTCCGTGAGTGCGGGTGGGTGCGGGAGGTGGAAGGGTCGTGGGTTTGGAGCCCGGAAGGCTCGGCCCAGAACTCGGGGGCCGACCGGGAGACGCCTCCAACGGATGCACAATCCGCAAGGGAAGCGCAGTACGGCTTTTTCCGGCGCTGTCTCGAATCCGTCCCAAGTTACCTGCGTGGAGGGAGCTCGTCCGTTCTCTTTGACCAGACCCACGCGGGTGCCTGGGACACGTTCCTGGGCTGCGCGGAATTCCAGATCTGCCGATCGCTTCTTCTCGATTTGATGGGCATCGAACATCCCCCGTTGTGCCGATTCCTTGATCTGTGCCACGGCCCCGGATGGGGTCTAGAGGCGGCGATCTCTCGGTTTCCGGCGATCCGGGTCACGGCTGTGGATTTCACGGATGTCTTCCGCGATACCGCCAGAACCCGGGCGGAGGGCGCGCAGGCTGGCAACCGCGAGCGGGGCTACGCGGCCGTCCCGATCACCTGGGTGGGCCCGGAACGATGGAACGGGTTTGGGGACCCCCTCCCATTTCCCGACGGTGCGTTCGATGCGATCTTCTTCACCTGCGGGGATCCGTACATTCCGCGCCGTTTGCGGGGGGCGATGTATTGCGAACTCGGCCGGCTTCTCGCGCCGGGTGGGAGGCTGGGAGTTCTGACGCGGTCTTATCCGGATGACGGCCGCCGACACGTCCCGTCGTTCTGGCTTCGCGTCTCTGCTCTGGNGCACGATTTCNCCGAGAGCGTGTGTGCGGGGTGGGAAGGNTTTTCCGAGGCCGAGGAGACGATTCGAGCGTTTGTTGACGCCGGGTTCCAGGGAAGTGCCAACCGCGCAGGAGACATGAGCCTGCTGGACTCCTCTCTGTGGGTCGTCAAAAAGCGATGCGGCGATGCCTGAGGCCGTAGTGGTCACGGGGCTCGGCGTGGTGTCCCCGCTCAATTCCGAAGGCGATCTCGAACGATTCTGGACATCGGTGTGCGCCGGAGAGACGGCGCTTGGCGAGATCCGTGCCTTCGACACCTCGCGGTATCCGTACCACGTTGGGGCCGAGATCGACCGGGAGCGTCTGGGGCTTTCGGGTGCGACGAGGGAACCGGCGTGGCGCATGGCCGAGGTGGCGTGCGCCCGAGCTCTCACGCATGCTGGCATCCCGCCAAGCACACTCGATCCTCGGCGCGCCGGAATCGTGGTCGGGACAGTGCTCGGCGGTACCACGACCGGTGAGCAGTACATCCGGGCGGAGAGCCGAGAACGAGAACGCGATGCCGTGCCGCTGGCGCAATATCCGCTCCGGGCCGTGGCCGCCCTTCTGGCGCGCAAGATGGGGTTTGCCGCCTGCGCGCTGACCGTGTCCACCGCCTGTGCGTCTGGGACCGACGCCATCGGGTTGGCGTACCGACGGATCGCGTCCGGCGGGGCGGATGTGATGATGGCAGGGGGTGTGGATGCCCTCTGCGAGCTGGCTTTCTCCGGTTTCGCCGCCTTGAAGGCGCTGACGACGGACACGGTGCGTCCCTTTTCGCGGAATCGGACGGGCTTGGCGCTCGGAGAGGGCGCGGCGTTCCTCGTCTTGGAATCCGCGCAGGCGGCGGCGCGCCGTGGGGCGTCGGTGCTCGGCGAGATCGCCGGCTACGCCTCCCGCGCCGACGCGGTCCATCTGACTGCGCCCCACCGTGAGGGGCGGGGGTTGGCGGCCGCGGCCGCGGCCGCCCTCCGCGACGGGGGGTTCCGCCCGGACGCGATCGACTATGTGAGTGCCCACGGGACGGGGACCACCTATAACGACGCGATGGAAACGATTGCCCTCAAGACCGTTCTGGGGAACTATGCGCACCGAGTGGCGATCAGCTCGATCAAAGGAGCCCTTGGTCATGCATTCGGCGCCGCCGGGGCGATCGAGGCGGCGACGTGTCTCCTGGCTATGCGGGACGGCATCATCCCGCCGACCATCAATTTAGAGGAACCCGACCCGGCGTGCGATCTCGACTTCGTGCCTAACCGGGCGCGGCAAGCGACGGTGCGCGCCGCGCTGTCGCTCTCCGCGGGGTTCGGCGGACAGAACGCCGTGCTGGCGATCCGGGCCCCCGCACCATGAGCCACCCCCTGCGACTCGTCGGCTTCGGAATCGCCCGAACCGGTGGAGACGGGGCGGAGGAGACCGGAGGGTTCGCCGATCGGCTCTCGGCGGCCCTGTCGGTGCTCTCGCGGGCGGGCGCGCACGTGCGCCTGGTGCATTCCATCGAAGAGGCGGCGCTGCTCGCAACCCACGACGCCCTGCGCCTCGCCGGTGTGCGCACGCCGCTGGGAGACAATGACATCGGCGTTGCGCTGGGCGTGGAAGAGGGGATCGATGGCATCAAGGCGCAGTACTACCGGGACGTCGTGAAAGACGGCCCACTGGGCGCAAGCCCGATCGTCTTTCCCCTGACGACTCCCAACACGCTCGCCGCGCGTATCTCGATCGCTTTCGACCTGCGCGGAGAGAATGTGACGTTGTGCGGCGGGACCCTGTCCGGGGCGCATGCGCTCGGGCGTGCGATGGAGGTGCTGCGCGACGGGCGGGCGCCGGCGATGCTCGCCGGCGGCGCAACGTTCCTGTCGCGGGAGTTCCTCGACGCGCTCTCCCGCGTCAGTGGGTCCGAGGGTGGGCCGCCGGGCTGCGCTGCGTGCGTGTTTCTCCTCCGGACCCAAGCGTCGACCGACACCGGCGGTGCCGTGGGGCAGATACTCGGTTATGCCGAAGCGGTCGGCGCGACCGATGTCCGGGATGCGGTCCACGCGTGTCTGCAGGACGCGGTGTTGGCGCCGTCGCAGGTACGATCGGTGCGAGTGGCGTCGGCGTGCGACCCCCGCGTGTTGGTCGAGTCGATCCGCGGCGTGGGTGTCGAGGCGCCGATGCTCCGCTCTCCGTCCGCATGCTGGCATTCTGCCTCGTTCCCTCTGGCGGTGGCAGAGGCCATCGGGCAGGATGCGGACATGCCGCGAGACCTGACGCTGGTGGTGGGATCGGACTGCTTGGTGGGGGCCGCGGCTGCCGTCGTGCGAGGGGGAGGATGCTGACGTTTCATCCGGACATCTATCATCTGCCGTCCGCCGACATCGCGCGCATCCAGGACACGCTCCTGCAGGAGACGATCGAGCGGGTCGCACGCACCTCTCCCTTTTATCGCGCGCGATTTTCCGGCAGTGGACCGGATCCGGCGGCGATCAGGTCGCGGGACGATCTGACACGTCTTCCCTTCACGTCCAAGGAGGATATCCAGGAAAACAATCAGGCGCTTTGGGCGGCGCCGCGCGAGACCTTGACAGAGCTGGTGGCCACGACAGGAACGACCGGAGAGCCCATCTACGTCGCGATGACGGACCGAGACCTGGAACGCCTGGGAGAGAACGAGCGGCGCGGGTTCTCCTGGCTTGGCGCCAAGCCCGGCGACCGCTACCACGTCGCCATCACCCTCGATAACCTCTTCGTGGCGGGAGTGGCGTACCATCTCGGTTTGCACCGAGTGGGCGCCACGGCGATGCGGGTCGGTGCTCAACCGGTCCGGCGTCATCTTGATCTCATGAAGCAGCTGCGGCCCGACGGGATTGTGGCCGTTCCCTCGTTGCTGCTCGCCCTGGCCAACCAGGCGCACAGGGATGGCGATGATCTCGCCGCCTTCGCTCCCCGGAAAGCGATGCTGATCGGCGACGCCATCCGTGACCAAGACCTCGGTCCGAACACGCTCGGCCGTGCCCTGGAGCGGGCGTGGGGAGGGGAGCTGTTCTCGACCTATGGCCTCACCGAGGCGGGACTGGCGTTCCACGAATGCCCGGCGCATCAGGGCCTGCACTCGCATCCGGATCTCGTGGTGGTGGAGATCGTGGACGACGCCGGCCGCGTGGTGCCGGACGGCGAGATCGGAGAGCTGGTCATCACGTCCCTCCAGATGGAGGGAATGCCGCTCATCCGGTACCGCACGGGGGATGTCAGTTTTGTGGTGCCCGGCGCCTGCCCCTGCGGGAGAGGGGGCGACCGCATCGGCCCGATCCTGGGTCGGAAGCAGCACCGGTTGAAGGTGAAGGGGACCACGCTGTATCCGAAGACCATCGAGGACGCGCTCTTGGCGATCGAGGGAGTCGAGAACTTCGTGATCGAAGCGCGCAACGGCGATGACGAGACGGACGAGCTCCTCGTTCGCGTCGGCACCCTCCGCGACGATCCTGAGTTTCGCCGGACGATTGCTGATGTGCTCTACGCCAAGGCCCGGGTCACGCCGGAGATCGTGTTTGCCCCGCCTGAGGCGATCCAGTATCTGCTGTTCGAGGGCGGGCGGCGGAAGCCGCGAGTATTCGTGGACCGACGACAGACCGCGGGTGAATCGCGATGAGTCACGAGCTGGATACGGACTTGGGATTCTCGCGGGAAGAGATCGCCGAGTGCTTAACCCGGGAAGGGTTGCTCTCTCTCGAGCTGGAGTTCACCAAGAAGTGCAACCTCCGCTGCGTGTACTGCTACTCCTCTGCCGGGGAGGCCCTGGAAGGGGAATTGTCGCTGGCCGAGATCATCTCTGTCATCGAGCAGGCCCGAGGGCTGGGAGCAAAAAGAGTCGTTCTGCTGGGTGGCGGAGAGCCGTTCCTCTTCCCCCACGTCGCGGAAATCATCCGCCATGTCCATTCCGTCGGTCTCTCCCAGGCCGTGTTCACGAACGGGATGCTGCTCGACGAGGCGCTCTGCCGACTGCTCTTCGATCACGGTGTGACGGTTGCCATCAAGCACAACAGCTTCCGCCCCGAGGTCCAGGACGATCTCGCCGGGGTGCCCGGCGCCCACCGATTGATCCAACGTGGGTTGCGGCTGCTGATGGAGGCGGGATACCCTGCCGACGGACGTTCGCTCTGCGTGCAGTCGATCATCTGCCCCCAGAACCGGGACGAGATCGAGGCGCTGTGGGTCTGGGCCCGGGAGCGCGGGATCACCCCGTATGTCGAAGTGCTGACCAATCAGGGACGGGCGCGACAGCATCCGGATCTCCACCTGTCCCCCGAGGAGCTCCATACCATCTTCCGTCGACTCGCGGAGATCGACCGGGAACGATTCGGCGCGCGATGGGTCCCACGACCGCCCATCGCCGGATTCACCTGCCGGCGCCATCTGTATAGCTGTCTGGTCAATTCGCAGGGCTGCGTGCAGCCGTGCATCGGTGTGGATCTGCCCGTCGGGAACATCCGCGAGAAACCGTTGGCCGATATTCTACGAAGCAGTCCAGCGATCCGCGATCTGCGTGGAATCTACCGGCGTATCGATCCTGCCTGCCGGGTGTGCGAGTTCGCCGGGGAATGCTACGGGTGCCGGGGTAATGCTTTCCAGGCCACCGGCGACTATCTCGCCGCGGATCCGGATTGCTGGGTCAAGCCCTGCCCTGGGCCGGATAGCGGTGCCTGACCGTAACGCGTGAGAGGACGCCCGTGCGGATCCTTCTCGTCTCGGTGAATCGCGCGTCGGCGCCGTACGCCGTGGCGCCGCTGGGGATTTCGTATATCGCCGGTGCTGCCAGAGCGGACGGGCACGACGTGGCGGTACTCGACCTCTGCTTCTCGCAAGATGTCGCGGCAGACATCGCTCGCGCGCTTCACCGGTCCCCTCCGGAGCTGATCGGCGTGTCGATCCGGAACGTGGATAATCTGACCTTCCCTGCCTCTATCTCCTATCTCGAGGAGATCCGGGCAGCCGTTGCGTCCCTGCGAGCGCAGTCGCGCGCCCCGATGGTCCTTGGGGGGCCCGGTTTCTCCATCTTCCCTGAGCAACTGCTGTCCTTGCTCGAGGTAGAGTTCGGTGTGATCGGGGAAGGAGAAGAAACCTTCTGTCTGCTGGCGCGGCATCTTGCCGAGAACGGGGTTGTCCCCGACCTTCCGAACCTCCTGCGACGGGGCGGGGACGCGCGCCATGTGTCCAGAGTGGCGGCTCCCTTTGCCGGCAAAGGGAGACCGGCCCGTGACCTGCTCGACAACCCGCGATATCTGGCGCTCGGCGGGATGGCGAACCTGCAAACCAAACGCGGTTGCCCGTTTCAGTGCACCTACTGCACCTATCCGCACATTCATGGCGAGTCCCTGCGGCTGCGTCCACCCGCCGACGTGGTGGACGAGTTGGCGTCGATGGTCGAGGAGTCCGGCCTCGACGAGGTGTTTTTCGTGGATGACATCTTCACCTGGCCCCCTGACCATGCCCTGGGGATCTGTGAAGAGATCGCGCGTCGGAAGCTTCGGCTGGGGTGGACGTGTTTTGCCACGCCCCTCGGGATGACCCAGGATCTGGCCCGGGCGATGAAGCGCGCCGGATGCCGGGGTGTGGAGTTCGGCACGGATACCGCATCCCCACGCGTGTTGCCGGCCCTCGGCAAGCCGTTTCCCCAGGACCAGATCGGCGCGGCCTCCCGGGCGTGCCGAGCGGCCGACTTGCCCGATGCCCACTACCTGATCTTCGGGGGACCCGGGGAGACCCTGGACACGATGGCGGAGACCTTTGCCTTCTTCGACGAAATCGCGCCGCGGGCGATCCTTGCGTTCCTGGGCATCCGGGTTTATCCGCACACCCGTCTTCACGAGATGGCGGTTTCCGACGGAATCGTCGACGTGAGCGATGATCTGCTTGCTCCCCGGTTCTACATCTCTCCACAGATCGGGGCGGAAGCGTTGCGGGCCGCGGTCGGTTCTCATGCCGCGGGCCGCCCGAACTGGGTGGTGCCCGGGCTGGGCGTCCGGTCGGACCCGGCACTCCTCTCGGCGCTGCGGCGGATGGGGTGCCGTGGTCCGTTGTGGGATCGGTTGTGATGTCCACCACCCGGGAGAGTCCTGCAGGGAAGATCGGCAGGTGTCGCCCGGGAAGGGGGAGCGTGAGGGAAAGGCGGGCGGGGAAATGGGGACGGTAGCGCTGGTCACCGGTGGAAGCCGAGGGATCGGGCGCAGTATTGCGGTGGCGTTCGCCGATCCCGGCGCGTTCGTCGGGATCAATTACCGAAGCGAGGCAGGCGCCGCCGCGGAGACCCTGGCCGAGGTCCGGCGTCGGGGTGCCGACGGGATGACCTTGCAGGCGGATGTTACCGATCTGGGCCAAGTCCGCTCGATGGTCGGCGCGTTGGCTGCCCGCAGCGGCGGGATCGACGTCCTGGTGAACAACGCAGGGGCCAACCGGGATGGCCTCCTTGCCATGATGGACCCTCAGGATTGGAATGCGGTCATCGATCTCAATTTGAAGGGCGTGTTCCACTGCTGTAAGGTCGTCGCACGCGTCCTGATGACCCAGCGGCGCGGCGCGATCGTGAACGTGTCCTCGCTGAGCGGGATCATAGGTTTACCGGGGCAAACCAATTACGCCGCCGCCAAGGGGGGCGTGAACGCGCTGACGCGGTCCCTAGCGCAGGAAACGGGCCGATTCGGGGTCCGCGTGAATGCCGTCGCCCCCGGTCTGGTGGAAGGAGAGATGACCGCGAGGATTCCTGCCGCTCAGCGTGCGCGGTTGATGGCCGGCATTCCGATGGGTCGAATGGCGACCCCGGAGGAGGTTGCCGCCGTGGTCAAATTCCTTGCCTCCGATGCCGCATCCTACATCACAGGGCAAATCCTTCCGGTGACCGGTGGCATCTGATCCAGTCGCGAACGCTTCCCGTGTGAACGGGCGAGCGCCTGCAAACGCTGGGCGACGGATGGTCCGCGGCAACCTTTCCCCTGCAAAACAACTTTGACGGTCTGCCCGGGTCTTGGTATTCTCACCCGGCATGCGGCGCCACCCAGGGAGTGCGGCCGGGACGAGTGCCTCGGGCGAGAGGTGTGCAGTCATCGCATACCGTCGAATGTCAACTTTCACCGCGTTGTCCCATCGGAGTGTCTGGCATATGAATGAGATTGCGCAGCGGGTCAGGACATTGCTGTCGACGCGACTCAAATTGGCCACGGCGGTCGAGGGGATCAACGACGACACGCCGCTCTTCGGGCCGACCGGTCTGGGGCTCGACTCGATCGATGCACTGGAATTGGTTTTGGGCCTGGAGAAAGAATTCGGGGTCGTCGTGGAGGATCGGGTAACGGCCGTAAAGGTTCTGGCCTCGATCCGGACGATCGCGGAGCACATTCAGTCGCAGGGAAAGGGCTGAGCGCATGGCCGGAGATCCCGTCTCGCTTCTTCCTCATGGCCTCTCGTTCCGGTTCGTGGACCGGGTCCTGGAAATCGTCCCGGGAGAGCGGGTCATCGCGTTGAAGAATGTGACGGCCAACGATCCCCATCTGCAGGGTCATTTTCCCGGAAATCCGGTCATGCCGGGCGTGCTCTTGGTGGAGTCCATGGCGCAAACCGCCGGGTTGCTTCTGCCGGAAGGTTCCTCCGCCGTTCTGGCGCAAATCAAGGAGGCTCGTTTACGCACGCCGGTGATTCCCGGCGATCAGATTCGGATCGAAGCCGTCCGCCGCGGCGGCCTGGGCGATCTGCACCGCTTCGAGGTTGCGGCCCTGGTCAAGGGCACTCCGGTCGCGGAGGCAGAGATCGTGCTGGCGGTCGTGGGGCCGAACGCGGAGGGCCGGCCGTGACCGTTCGCGAGACGCGCCAGGTGTGCACGGCCGCAGTGATTGGTGACGCATCGAGGTGGCGTGGTACGACCGCCCCTCTTGTCGGCGAAGCCGTGGCCTGCAATCTGTGTGCGGCAACGAACGCCACCCCGATGGTGGGCGGGGCATTCCCGATGGTTCGATGCCGCACCTGCGGATTGGTCTATCTGAATCCACGGCCGACGGCCGACGCCCTGCTGGCCCTGTACGGTGACTACCATGCCCGGTCCGGCCAGAACGAGACCGCCTGGGATCGTTTGATGAATCAAGTCTTTCGCGAGGCGGAGGATCTCCTTTGCGCGTCGGTCCGCGGCCCGGGCCGGAAACGTCTTCTGGATGTGGGGTGCGGGTTCGGTGGGTTCGTCGCCGTGATGCGCCGCCGGGGGTGGGACGTCGAGGGGTTGGATCCATCACCGACGGCAGTGGCGGCCGCCAGGGCGATGGAGCGTCAGGTCAGCCTGGGGACCCTGGACGCACTGCAGAACGAGCCCAGGAAATATGACGCCATCACCATGTTCTATGTGCTCGAACACCTTCCCGATCCTATGGGGGCACTCCGCACGATCTGGAGGCTGCTTGGACCCGGGGGAATCTTGTTGCTTCGGGTCCCGCACACCACGCCCATCGTCCGCCTTCTGGCGCCCTTCGGCGCTGGCGGATCGCTCTACGATCCGCCGTTTCACCTGTACGATTTCTCTCCGGCGGTGCTCCGGGTGATGCTTGAGCGGGCGGGGTTTGGGGATATCCGGACATTTCCTGGACGGCCGACCGTCCCGTTCCGGCCGGGAGCCCGCGCCGCGTCGGCGGTTTTCGGGGCGCTGGCCACAACACTCCACACGCTGACCCGGGGAGCGGTGCTCCTGCCAGGCGTGAGCAAGACCACGATCGCTCGGAAACCGTCAGACTGATGCTGGAATCCTGGCTCCGCCGATTGGCCCGAACCATAGACGCCAACCCGCGTCGCATCGCTATCGCCTGCCTGATCGCGGCCCTCCTGGCCGCCGCCGTTGTCGCGCGGATTCCCGTCACGACGGAACTGCTGGATGTCCTGCCCGACCGGGCCCCCGCGATCGTGGCGTTCACGGATTTCCTGCGGGACTTCGGAGTCCTGAGCGGGTTGGTCATCGTGGTGGAGACCCAAGAGAAGTCGGCGGAGACGCTCTTGGCTGTGGTGGAGTCGCTGGGCGAGCGATTGTCCGCATCCGCGGCGGTGGCGTCGGTGGACTACAACGTGTTGCGATCCGGTTACCGGTTTGTCGCCGAGCATTTTCCTGTGTACCTCAACGACGGCGAGATCGCCCGGCTTTCGCGCCGGCTGACCCCCTGGGGAATTCGGGAGCAGATCGAGCGGAACAAGGAGGCGTTGTTGTCTCCTGTGGCCTTGCCCTTCGAGGCCGAGGTGATCGGGAAAGATCCGCTGGACATCCGGGCGTTGGTGCGGGACAGCCTCGTGACGCGCGTCTCCACCGGGGCGCTCGACCTGTCCACGGGCTACTATCTCGATCGCTCCCACCGCCTGGCGCTCCTGATGGTGCGGCCCCGCGGTTCGACCCGAGATCTGTCGTTCGTCCGGGGCTTACAGGACGAAGTGCGCCGCATCGCGGCGGAGGTGATTGCGGCGGAAGGCGATCCGCGGACGATCCGGGTCGGCTTGGCGGGTGGGTATGCCCGCGCCGCCGAGGCGGTGGCGGTGATCTGGCAGGATATGGTGCTTTCCTTTACCGTCTCGCTCGTTCTGGTGGTGTTTCTCCTGTGGGTAGCCTTCCGTCCGTCGCTGATCGTGATCGGAATCTTCGTCGCGACGCTGTTCGCGGCGCTGGCCTGGACCTTGTGGTTGGCGTACCTGCTGTACGGTACCCTCAACATCGTGACCAGCATTGTGGCGGCGATGCTGATTGGGTTATTCGTGGACTACATGATCCACGTCTACCAGCGGTTCCGGGAGTCCTTCCGGACAAACGGAAGTACGGCGCAGGCCTTGGAAACAACGCTCACCGGGACAGGAAAAGCGATTCTGACTGGGGCGCTCACCACGGCGTTGGCGTTTTTTTCTGTGGTCGTTACCAGCTTTCGCGGGATGCACGAATTGGGAGTCGTGGCGGGGTGCGGGGTGCTCTTGTGCCTGCTGGCGACTCTCCTGTTCATGACCGCGCTCCTCACCTGGCTTGCCCAGAGCCGGCCGACGCGACTCCTGGCCGGCCGGCCGGTCGATCTCGGGGCGGGCTGGGCGGCGCGCGTCGTCGCCCGACGCGGGGGGGCGCTCACCACCGGGTTCGTGCTGCTGGTGGCTATCGCCCTCGGGGGCGCGACGCTGGTTCGGTTCGATACGAGACTTGAGTCACTCGGGCTGCGAGACAGCGCGGTGCAGGCGGTGGAGGAGACGCTCCAGCGCGTCCTGGACCGGAGAGGCGAGCCGCTCTTTGTCGTCGTGCGAGACGCCGACGATGAGCAAATCGCGCGGGACTTCGATGCCCTGGAGCGGCAGGGCGCACGCTGGCGCGCGCAGGGCTCGATCGGCGGTTTCGCGTCGGCGGGACTGCTGTTGCCGCCGCCGTCCCGGCAGCGGCAGGTCTTGGCGCGCCTGGCCGCCGAGGGACTCCCGGAGAGGTT
>JGI20214J51650_10001480_pt1 | contig 14911 bp, 12 predicted proteins | sample WetSurMetagenome_FD_51650 | JGI IMG/M metagenome (IMG submission 51650) | reverse complement strand
TTTGTGCCCAGAACAGGACTCGAACCTGCACATCATTACTGACACTAGTCCCTGAAACTAGCGCGTCTACCAATTTCGCCATCTGGGCGAGTTTAAGGCTAAATGGCGCAAGGGCCTAAAGGCACAATGGCATATTACCTCAGAAGCATATAAGAATAAAAGAACATGCTTTGCTAATGTTGTTAAGCGGCTGCAAAAATATAAATAAAAATGAAATATAAGAAAAAAGATTAATAAATCTCTTGTTGCCGGGTGCCATGTGTCAGGTACCTGACAGGGGTAAACATGAGATGGCTTGGGACATATGGTTCCAATTTAAATATTTTCAATTTAAACCAGTAAATACCTTATATGTTAACAAAAAATATCCCAACTAAACCTTATGTATTAATTAAAAGTATATTTTTGCTAACTGAAAATAAATTTATGAACAAACAGATAAAAAAGCTCTTGTGGTGTATTTACCATGAAAATTACTGGCCTGCTTTGTCTTTATATGACTATTTTGGATAATGAAAGATAAAACGGACCTGCAAAAAGATGCAGGTTTTTTTATTAACAATAAAAAAGAGGTATGAAAATAATGAAATTCGGGGGGACATCAGTTGGAAATCCTGACAGGATGAAAGCATTGATCCCATTAGTAAATGATAATGACAAAAAAATTGTGGTTTTATCTGCCATGGCCGGAACCACAAACAGACTGGTAGAAATAACCGGTCTTTTATATGCTGACAATATAAACGAAGCATCGCAAAAAAACGATGATCTGAGATTGGAATACCATCAGGTAGTAGATGAACTTCTATCTGCAGATACATTCAGAAAAACTGGTCATGAACTTATAGATTCTCATTTCGAGTATATCAGAAATTTTACACTAAGGGTATTCACGAAGCTTCAGGAAAAAGCAATTATTGCCCAGGGAGAACTTATATCAACATCTCTATTTCATCTTTTATTACAGGAGAGGAATATTAAATCAATACTTCTGCCTGCCTTATGTTTCATGCGAATCGATAAGGATGGCGAGCCTGATGCGTATTATATTAAAGAAAACATAAGAAGAGAACTTAAAAAATATACGTCTGAAAATTTAATTATTACCCAGGGATTTATCTGCAGGAATGCTTATGGAGAAATTGACAATCTGAAACGTGGAGGAAGCGATTTTACTGCATCATTGATCGGAGCTGCTGTAAAGGCTTCGGAAATTCAGATTTGGACTGATATAAATGGATTCCATAACAACGACCCCAGATTTGTTGAGAACACAAAAGTTATACGTGAACTATCCTTCGATGAGGCAGCTGAACTGGCTTATTTTGGTGCAAAGATTTTACATCCATCCAGTGTTAATCCGGCACGTGAAAAGAACATCCCTGTCCGTCTGAAAAACACTATGGAGCCCGAAGATATTGGCACTCTTATTACATCAGAATCGGTCTTACAGGATTATAAAGCTGTTGCAGCAAAGGATGGAATTTCAGTTTTAAGGATAAGATCGGACAGGATGTTAATGGCATATGGATTCCTGCGAAAGGTATTCGAGATATTTGAGGCTTACAGAACTCCCATCGATATGATTACAACATCAGAAGTCGCAGTATCTATTACTATTGATAATTCACAGTATGTAAATCAGATAGCAAAAGACTTGAAGGAACTTGGAACCGTTGAAGTTGAAGAGAACCAGACAATTGTATGTGTTGTTGGTGACTTCCGTACCGAACGGACAGGATCTGCTCCTGAAATCTTTGAGGCTTTAAATACAATTCCTCTTAAAATGATCTCGTATGGCGGAAGTCCGAATAGTCTATCACTTCTGATAGATACAGCCAATAAAGTTGAAGCGTTAAGACTACTTAGCAAACATCTATTTAATTAGCAAAATGATTAAAAATATAATAATAGAAAAATTCAGAGACGTTGAAACTCCATTTTATTACTACGATCTTGATGTTTTAAGATCAACTCTTGAAATTGTAAAGAAAGAGTCAGATAACTCAGGATATAAAGTGCATTATGCCATAAAGGCAAATTCAAATCCCAGAATCCTTAAAATCATTTCTTCTTACGGATTTGGCGCCGACTGTGTAAGTTGGAATGAAATAGATGCTGCAATAACTGCGGGTTTTAATACCTCCGAAATTGTATTTGCCGGTGTAGGTAAAACCGATAAGGAAATAAATGCTGCGCTTAAAGCCGATATTTTTTGCTTTAACTGCGAATCAATACCGGAAATAGAAGTTATTAACCAGTTAGCCTCACTACAGAATAAGACCGCACAGATTGCCTTAAGAATAAATCCTTATATCGAAGCTCATACACATAAGTATATAACAACCGGAATCGAAGAGAGCAAGTTCGGAATAAATACCTGGGAGATCGAGGAAGTAATAAAAAAATTATCACATTATAAACACATCAGGCTGATAGGTATCCATTTTCATATCGGTTCACAAATAACCAGGATGTCTGTATTTAAAAGTCTCTGCTCCCGTATTAACGAACTACAGGTATGGTTTGCATCACATGGGATAAATCTTGAGATAATTAATGTAGGTGGCGGATTCGGAATTGATTATGAAAATCCGGAAAAGAATCCTCATTTTGATGATTATTTTACATTACTTCATGAGTTCATCGACCTCCTACCCGGTCAAACCCTCCATATGGAACCGGGTAGATCCATAATCGGACAGTGTGGAAGTCTCATTTCCAGGGTTCTGTATATTAAAAATGGAAGTAATACGCTTTTCGCCATTATAGATGCAGGAATGAATGATCTTATCAGGCCGGCACTTTATCAGGCCCATCATAAGATAGAAAATCTTACATCATCGGGACATATCTATCGTTATGATGTTGTCGGACCAATTTGTGAATCGTCAGATACTTTTGCCAAATATATCGAACTTCCCGAAACCAGGCGAGGTGATATAATTGCCATACGATCTGCCGGAGCATACGGAGAAGCGATGGCATCGAGGTATAATCTCAGGGAGCTGCCAAAATCAATATTTTCAGATGATATTTGATTAAAGAAAGTCACCCATCTCCTTCCAGCGGAGTGGATGAAACTATTCCTTCGGAGTATTCTGTCTTATTTTACTGTGTTTAACACCATAGAAGAAATATATACAGAATCCGATTGCCATCCAGATTATTAGCCTTAACCATGTATCAATTGGCAAAGATGCCATTTGAAGAAAACATATTGATGCACCCAGAATGGGAACAACCGGAACCCAGGGAGTTTTAAACGGACGGACAATATCGGGCTTCGATTTTCTTAAAACCAATACACTTATACACACAATAATAAAGGCTAGCAGAGTTCCGATTGAAACCAGTTCTCCNAGAATACTGATCGGCAGTATTCCTGCAATGATCATTGCTACTGTACCTGTNATGATTGTACTAATATATGGAGTTTTAAATTTAGGATGTACCTTTGAAAATACAGGAGGCAGCAACCCGTCTTTTGACATTGAATAAAAGATCCTTGGTTGCCCCAGGAGCATCACAAGGATTACAGAACTTAAACCTGCAATCGCTGCAATTTTAACAATGGGTCTGAGCCAAAACATTCCCTTCCCCATTGCGTCGACACCAACTGCAACAGGATCAGCAACATTTAATGTTGTGTAACTGACAATACCAGTTAGTACTATTGCGACAAGAATATATAAAACAGTAGAAATTCCCAATGAACCAAGGATACCTATTGGCATGTCCCTCTGGGGATTTTTTGCTTCCTGAGCAGCCGTGGAAACAGCATCGAAGCCTATATATGCAAAGAAAATCACACCGGCTCCTCTCAAAACGCCACTTATTCCGAATTTGCCAAATTCATGACTGTAAGCTTTTAGCCAACCCCACAATGATCCATATTCAGAAATGGGTGCAGATTCAACTTTATTGGCTGGAATGAACGGATGCCAGTTCATAGATTTGACAAACATAAATCCTATCCCTATGAAAAGTATAATAACCGAAACTTTAGTTATCACCATTACATTATTGAAATTTGCTGATTCACGTATTCCTATAACAAGCAGTGTTGATAATAGTGCAACAATAAACATAGCAGGCAGATTCAGGATACATGTAACATGTGCCAATGAATCAACCTGAACTCCTGAAGCCGCAAGAGTGTGAGAAAAAGCATCAGTAAGAGGTTTCCACCCCATATCTGGCACATTCACAAGTACTGAACCGGAGGCACCTGTAAACTGAGGAGGTATAAATATATTAAGGTCTTTCAGAAAACTTACTACATACCCTGACCACCCGACTGCTACAGTGGAGGCTGCAAACAGGTATTCAAGTATCAAGTCCCAACCGATTATCCATGCTAAAAATTCGCCAAGAGTAGCATATGAATAAGTATAAGCACTTCCCGCAATTGGAATCATTGATGCGAATTCAGCATAGCACAAACCAGCAAATCCGCAGGCTAATCCTGAAATAATAAAAGATAAAACAATTCCAGGACCGGCATACTGTGCGGCGGCCTGACCTGTCAGTACGAATATGCCTGCACCAATAATGGCTCCTATTCCTAGTGTTGTAAGATTAAGTGGTGTCAGAGTTCTTCTTAAACCATCTGACTCCTTCGATTCACTGAATAACTGTGGAAGTGGCTTTGTGAGAAATAACCGGTTTTTTGACATTTAGTTTGTTTGAAAGGTTCGGATCAAAGTTTAATTATTACAAACGTAACTTTTTTTTTAAATATAAATTATATTTTATCCTAGTAAAACAAACAGGGATTTCATTAATTTGATTTTTACTATTTTTTAACATTTTAAATGTACTTTAGATGTTGAATTTAAAACTTATTTATATGCGCAGGTATTTTATTCTTCTAATCTCTCTCGTTGTAATTTCTTGTTCTCCTGTAAGACAATATCAAAATCTCACTGAGGTAAAGGCATGGGAACCCGATATTCAAAAATTCGAGCAACTTGATAAAAGTGAAAAATATTCAAAAGATGCTATCCTTTTTGCCGGAAGTTCAAGCATCCTGTTATGGTCCACTCTGGAAAAAGATATGGCTCCTTATCCAGTAATACAAAGAGGGTATGGTGGAGCCAAGCTGAGTGATTTCACTGTATATGCAGGTCGCATTTTTAATCCTCATCCCTGCAGAGCAATAGTCATATTTATTGCAAATGATATAACAGGTGGAGACAAGGATAAAAGCCCAAAGGAAGTTGCAGGATTGGTCCGGAATGTAATTAAGACTATCCGCAAAACGCACCCCGAAACGCCGGTTTTCTGGATCGGGATTACTCCAACTGAATCCCGGTGGAAAGTCTGGCCTGAGATTCAAAAGGTTAATAACCTGATAAAAGATTTTTGCGAAAAACATCACAATACATATTTCATACGTACTGATTATGCCTTTCTTAATGAGAACGGACAACCACGAGATGTACTATTCAGGTCAGACAAGCTTCATCTCACTGAAAAGGGATATGCTGTCTGGACTGATATTATTAAAAAAGAGCTTAATAAAATTGTTCCGGTACGCTAAATATTTTTATAAAATGACATGACAATAGTAGGGACATGCCATCGCATGTCCCTACAGAATCATAAAAAAAATGCAACCCGGTTAAGGATTGCATTTTTTATATTTCATTTTTAAAATTTATTTAATTACTCTGCGGTTATATAAATCCTGCCAATTCTCTGTTCCTGAATCAGATGCTGGTTGCCTCTTTAGAGAAGCTTTTCTCTCAAGTTTCTTAACAACAATTTTCCGGTCTTCCCTTCCAACGCCTTTCGCATGGTCTGCTACGTCGACCCAGGCTATGAACCTGTTGATCTGATGAGGAACTATTTCCGGAGTACGGATAAAACCAACATCTTCATCCCTTAGCGTATAATTGTCATGAGTAGCTTCCCAAACATCAACATAGTAAACATATGGGTCGAGATCAGAAAATACTACAATACCATTCGCATCAGTAAATCCTTCAGAAAATTTATTTTCCTGAGCGTTTGCATCCCAATCGGTTAATGAATTATATAGTATCACACTTGCACCAGGAATGAGATCTTCACTGTAATATTCACGCACTTCAATTTCAAGAAGCGTTGGTATCACCACATCCAGAGTAAGAGTTGCCTTGTCAGAAAGGTCTTTTTTGGAAAATGCGGTCAGGGTCACTTCAAACGTACCCGTACCAGTATAAACATGAACAGGATTTTCATCATAGGATACAAAACCATCGCCAAAATCCCATTCAAAGCTGTTAGCATTATGCGAATCATTTGTGAAGAAAACCTCGTGCCCGACTGCCGGTTCAAGAGTATCGGTATAGAAATTAGCCTCCGGAGTCTTTTCGCATGAGAAAAGTATTATCGGAAGGACAAGCAATAGGTAAAATATTCTTTTCATCTTAAAAGTATTAATAGTTATATTTTATAAAATTCAAAATACGTGCCATAATTTACAAAAGACAATTTTCTGGACAGGAAGATGCATTATTTATTTAATTATAGGTTGAGGTTGAGGTTGAGAAATTCTTATCCTTAACCTTAACCTTAACCTTAACCTTAACCTTAACCTTAACCTTAACCTTAACCTTATCCTTTTCAAAGGTTCTGATTTGTATAAAATTATAATTATCTTTGCACTCCAATAAAAAGAAGAGTTAATAATGATAAAGATAACCTTTCCGGATGGATCTGCAAGAGAGTATAAAGAAGGAATCAGCAGCCTTGAAATAGCCGAACAGATTAGTTCGCAATTAGCAAGAGAGGTGTACTCTGCTACAGTAAACGGTGAGATATGGGACCTGACCAGACCTATAAACACTGATGCAACTCTGAAACTTCATAAATGGGAAGATGCAGAAGCAAAACACGCATTCTGGCATTCTTCAGCTCACCTAATGGCTGAAGCCCTTGAGTCGTTATATCCCGGAATGAAATTTGGTATTGGTCCGGCTATTGAGAATGGTTTCTACTATGATGTTGATCCTGGGGATGGAAAAACAATAACCGAAGCTGACCTTCTTACTATTGAGGATCGAATGAAAGAGCTGGCTGCAAAGAATCTTACTTACACCAGAAGGGATGTCAGTAAAAAAGATGCGCTTGATATCTTTTCAAAAAAAGGAGATGATTATAAAACTGAAATTATCAGCGAACTTACAGACGGAACAATAACATTATATTCACAGGGTAATTTTACCGATCTCTGCAGGGGGCCACATCTTCCATCAACTGCTCCAATGAAAGCCATTAAGTTATTAAGTGTGGCAGGTGCATACTGGAGAGGGAATGAGAATCGTAAAATGTTAACCAGGATTTATGGCATCACTTTTCCCAAACAGAAATTATTGGATGATTACCTGGTATTCCTTGAAGAGGCAAAAAGACGGGATCACCGAAGGATTGGGAAAGAACTTGAATTATTCACTTTCTCCCAGAAAGTTGGGATGGGTCTTCCGTTATGGCTCCCGAAAGGTTCGGACATCAGACAGAACTTAATCAATTTTCTTACCTCTGTTCTCAGGAAAAGAGGATATAAAATTGTTACCACTCCTCATATCGGGAATGTAAATCTCTATAAAACATCGGGTCACTTCGAAAAATATGGAGCTGACTCTTTTCAGCCTATTTCAACGCCACAGGAAGGCGAACAGTTTATGCTCAAACCCATGAATTGCCCGCACCATTGTGAGATTTACAATGCAACACCGCATTCATACAAAGATATGCCACTCAGGATGGCTGAATTTGGAACAGTATACAGATATGAACAGAGTGGTGAGCTTCACGGACTAACCAGAGTCAGAAGTTTTACTCAGGATGATGCGCACCACTTTTGCAGGCCCGACCAGTTGAGAGATGAATTTAAAAGTATTATAGATCTTATACTTTACATATTTAAGATCCTTAATTTCAATGATTTCACAGCACAGGTTTCATTACGTGATCCGGAAAACAAACAGAAGTATATTGGTTCTGACGAGAATTGGGAAAGAGCGGAACGCGATATTATTGAAGCTGCGGCTGAGAAGAATCTTGAGACTACAGTAGTTACTGGTGAAGCAGCATTCTATGGTCCGAAGCTCGATTTTATGGTAAAAGATGCTATAGGAAGGAAATGGCAGTTAGGAACTATTCAGGTTGACTATAATCTGCCTGAACGGTTCGATCTTACATACAACGGCAGCGATAATCAGAAACACAGACCTGTTATGATACACCGGACTATCTTTGGATCTATGGAACGTTTTGTCGCAGTTCTTATTGAAAATACCGCAGGGAAATTTCCTCTATGGCTTGCACCGGAAAAAGCTGTCATTCTGCCTATAAGTGAAAAATTCAATGAATATGCAGGAAAAGTTTTGGAAATTCTAAATAATTCCGATATTTGCACACTGATTGACGAAAGAAGCGAAAAGATAGGTAAGAAGATCAGGGATAATGAATTAAAGAGAATACCCTACCTTCTGATCATAGGTGAAAAAGAGGTTGAGAATGGAACAATTGCTGTCAGAAAGCAGGGAGAAGGTGATAAAGGGAGCATGAAAATTGAAGAATTTGTGAGTTTTATTAATGCAGAGATCAAAAAAGAAATTGCATTTTAATGCACGATAATTAATTTTAGTACTAACAAAAATAAGGAGGAAAGAGCTATAGCTTTACCAATAAGGCGAAGCCCGGCAAGGGTTACCCAGCCGGCTCACAAAATAAATCACAGAATCACTGCCAAAGTGGTCAGAGTTGTCGGTGAGGAAATAGAAGCAGATGTAATGAGTATACAGGATGCTCTTAAACTGGCAGACAACCTGGAACTCGATTTAGTCGAAATTTCTCCAAATGCTGATCCCCCTGTTTGTAGAATTGTTGATTATCAGAAATTTCTTTATCAGCAGAAGAAAAAGCAGAAAGAGATAAAGGCAAAGACCTCCAAAGTTGTAGTTAAAGAGATCAGGTTTGGACCAAACACTGATGACCACGATTATAACTTTAAGCTTAAGCATGCAATGAGGTTCCTCGAAGAGGGAGCAAAAGTCAGGGCTTATGTGTTTTTTAAAGGAAGATCAATTTTATTCAAGGAACAGGGTGAGGTATTATTATTGAGATTTGCCAATGACCTTGAAGAATATGGAAAGGTTGAACAACTTCCAAGACTTGAAGGCAAAAGGATGATTGTATCTTTTTCACCAAAAAAGAAGAAATAGTTTTTTAATATATTTTACAGAGAGAAATGCCAAAAATGAAGACGAATCCCGGTGCAAAGAAGAGATTTTCTCTCACCGGAACAGGAAAGATCAAGCGAAAACATGCATTTAAAAGCCACATTCTGACGAAAAAATCGACCAAACGTAAGAGAAATCTTACCTATGGAGGTTTGGTTCACAAAACCGACCTTAAAAACGTCAAGGTTATGCTGGCAATGAGGTAATTGTTTTTCACTTTGATAAATTAAATTATAGTAGTAACAGATTGTTCAGCATTTAAGAGTCTTCAGACAGACCGCTGACATTCAAAAAAAATGAGTTATGCCAAGATCAGTAAATGCAGTTGCATCACGTGCCAGAAGAAAAAAGGTACTTAAGGCAACAAAAGGAAACTTCGGTTCAAGAAGGAATGTAATAACAGTCGCAAAGAATACCCTCGACAAAGGAATGGGGTATGCATACCGCGACAGGAAGAAAAAGAAAGGCCTGTTCAGGGCTTTATGGATACAAAGGATTAATGCCGGCGTTCGTCAGTACGATATGAGCTATTCCGAATTTATAGGAAAAGTCGCAAAAAAGGGGATCACTCTTAACAGGAAAACCCTTGCAGACCTGGCTATGAACCACCCTGAAGCTTTTAAAGCAGTCGTTGAAAAAGTTAAGTAAAAATATTCCTAAAATAAGAAAGGGACATGTATTTATATGTCCCTTTGTTTTTTCCCACTGTTCTCTCGGATTAATAGATTTCCATCTGCGTCAATCAGCGTAATCTGCGGGAAACTATTATCTCACCTTCATAAACATTCTTCCCAACCGTATCTTCTTCAGTCCCTCAGCTTCTTTATCGAGCGATAGCCATATAAACTTCGGCTTTCCAACTATGTGATCCTCAGGTACGAATCCCCAATATCTTGAGTCCGCCGAATTATGTCGGTTATCTCCCATCATCCAGTAATAGCCCATCTTAAATGTGTAACTGTCAGAAGCAACATTATTTATATAAATGGTGCTTCCTTCGACCTTCAGATCGTTTGCTTCATATACATCAATTATCCGTTCATAAAGACAAAGATTTGAAGTGTCAAGTTTTACAGTGGCACCTTTTACAGGGATCCATATAGGACCATAATTGTCCTCATTCCATCCATATTTAGGACTGTAGGGAAAAATATATGGTGTAAACACCCCTGGTCTAGCAACATACGGGGATACCTCTGTGACATTTGAAAACTTTGATATAGCCTCAGCATTTCCTTTGGTGAGTGGAAGATAATATGCTGAACCTGAAACCATATTCTGATCAGATTTTGAAACATCCAGCCTCTCAAATGCCTTTGGGTTAATGCTCGTTCCATTTGTTCCGACAGCATAAGTAGTCTGCTGTGTACCATTGTCAGGAACAATTTTCCCGTTTACAAAAAGCTCCCCGGATCTGATCAATATAGTATCACCCGGAATGCCGATACATCGTTTCACATAATTATCTCTCCTGTCAACCGGCCTGTAAATAACAGTATATTTCTCTCTGATCTCTTTACGTGCCATCTGAAGATAGTAGTTATCAGGCTTTGGTGTTGAACCACCATAAGTATCCCGCATCTTCAAATCTCTTGCATTCCTTCTTGCAATCTCATAATAACTGGTCGTCTGTTCTTCAACAACAACAGTATCGCCGGCAGGAAAATTGAAAACAATCGGATCATTATTCTTCACCTTACCTCCACCGGCAAGTCGCTTATAAGGCCAGATAACCAGGTTTGACCACGATTTGCCTTTTGTCAGAGGCATTGTATGCTGTGTAAATGGAAATGCAATCGGAGTATTCGGCATTCTGGGTCCGTAGGCAAGCTTACTTACAAAGAGATGATCTCCAACAAGTAAGGATTTCTCCATTGAGGGAGTAGGAATCCGGTAATTCTGAAAAAGAAAAATATTAATCAGAGTAACTGCAATCACTGCAAAAATCAAGGCATCCAGCCATTCGATAAAAGCACTGTTCTTACCTTTTCTTTTTTTCCAGAAAGTCCAGTTAACCTTCTCAGTTATGTATAAATCATATATAATAACTAAACCAAGCAGCAGCCAATAGTTACCAATCCAGATAACAACAAGAATATAAAGAATTGCTGTAACTGCAAACCTGATGTTTTTTCTTGTTAAGAATTCAGTCATGATTAAAAGTTTTTAAGAACGGGTAAAAGTAGAAATAATTATCAGAATCCCATTACATCGTCCATAGTGAATATTCCGTGTTTTAAACTTATAAACTCAGCTGCAACAACAGCACCGAGCGCTAATCCTTTTCTGTTTTTGGTTTCATGCTTAAGACTTATTGTGTCAATTTCCGAATCCCAGGTAACAGTATGGGTTCCGGGAATCTCTCCCTCCCTTACTGAACGTATTGGAATACAATTGTCTGACTTCTCACTATCATAACACCACCCTTTATACTCTGAATACTCCTCACTAATACCTGATGCGAGGGTTATTGCTGTACCACTGGGTGCGTCGAGTTTTTTAATATGATGAATTTCTTCAATTGAGACAGTATAACCTTTGTAATGTGCCATATGTTTTGCCAGCTCTGAATTGAGTCTGAAAAGCAGGTTAACTCCGATGCTGAAGTTTGAAGAGTGTATAAAAGATGTGTTATTTTTCTTGCATATACCAACTACAGTATCATATTCTTCCAGCCATCCGGTGGTACCAGAAACTACCGGTACTCCAAATGACAGGCATTTAACTATGTTCTTAAATGCTGCTCCTGGTGAAGTAAACTCAATTGCTACGTCTATCTTCTTAAGATTTGATTTAGTTAAATCTTTAGTATTATCCTGATCTACAATGAGTTTAATTGAATGACCTCTTCCGATAGCTATTTTCTCAATCTCATGGCCCATACGGCCATAACCAATTAGTGCTATGTTCATTTTAAGTTGTTTTTGCGAATTTACCTGTTTTGATAGTGCGAAAAACATCAAAAAACAACAAAATTCTTAAAGAGAAGTTAAATTTTTCTTTGATATTACTTTTAGGTTTTTAGAACTAAATGCATGATATAGTGATATAGAATAGAAATAATGAAATATATTGTACCCGTATTTTGGCTTATTATTCAATGATTCTTTATCTGACTCAGAACTTGCCTGAATATTGAATCTATCAATCAAATATTAAAAATATATTAAGCTTATTCATTCAATTTCATCACATTAAATTCTGATTTATATTTGTTTCAATTTGTTCAATTTGTTCAATATATTTCAATTTATTTCAATATATTTCCTTTTAAAAATAAACCAATAATGAAAAAACTAATTCTCTCATTATCAGCCGCAATTATGATAATAACCTGCTCATGTGGTCAAAAAGAGAAAGCCGACCTGGTAATAATTAATGGTAAGGTCTTAACAATTGATGATAAAAATCCTGTATCTGAGGCAGTTGCAGTAAAGGGAGAATTAATTATGGCTGTAGGTACAACCCGGAAAATATCAGAATATATTGAAAAAGAGACTACCAAAGTAATTGATGCAGGAGGCAGGCTGGTATTGCCGGGATTCAATGATGCACATGTACACTTTGGTCCGTTAGATCCCGATTACATTGAACTTCGATACACTACAGATCCTTCAGTAATAACTGAAAAAGTAAAAGCTCAGGTTTCCAGGTCAAAACCAGGGGAACTTATCAAAGGTGGTCATTGGGAACATGAAATGTTTACAGATAAAAGATGGCCAACAAAAGATCTTATTGATAAAGTCTCCCCGAATAATCCCGTGATACTCAGCAGAGCCGATGGCCATTCCATTCTTGTCAATACATTCGTACTGAAAGCTTCTGGTATCACCAAAAACAGTATTGATCCATTCGGAGGAGAGATTCAAAAAGATCCGGTAACCGGTGAACCGACAGGTATTTTAAAAGAGAATGCTGAAAGTTTGATCATAACAGGAGAAGTTAAACCAGAAAGGACAGCTGAAGAAGAATCTGCAAGATTATGGCAGGGATATCTCCTTGCAATTAAGGAGGCACGCGAACTTGGCGTCACAAGCATACAGGTGCCGGGTAATGGTGACTTCGAAACATATGAAAAATTGAGGAAAGAAGGACTGCTCACCAGCAGGATCGATATCGGAAAATCATTAACAGCCGATACACTTGTTCTGAAAAATTATATTGAGATCGCAAATAAATATCCTAAAGATGGAAATTGGATCCGGTTCGGATATCTTAAAGCGTTTATTGATGGAACAATCGGATCCGGAACAGCATTAATGTTTGAACCGTTTACTGACAATCCGAAAACATCTGGTCTTGCAATGATGCCATACGATGAGTTTGAAAACATGGTTGTTACCGCAGACAAATATGGTTTTCAGATCGGAGTTCATTCAATCGGGGATAAAGGAAATAACTGGACTCTCAACGCATTTGAAAAAGCACAAAAGGTAAACGGGAAACGCGATAGCCGTCATCGGGATGAACATACCCAGACCCTTCTTGCTTCTGATATTCCACGTTTTGCCCAGCTTGGAGTGATCGCTTCAATGCAACCCACACATTGTATCTCGGATAAGAGATTCTGCGAAAAACGTATCGGTGCTGAAAGAGCCAAAGGGGCATATGCCTGGAAAAGCCTGGCAGATGCAGGAGCCACAATTGCATTCGGCACTGATTACCAGGTTGAACCTCTCAATCCAATGGAAGGTTTATACGCTTCAGTTACAAGAAAAGACAGGCTGGGAGAAACCGGAGAAGGATGGTTTCCTGAACAGAAGATTCCAATGAGAGATGCAATAAAATATTATACCTTAGGTTCAGCTTTTGCCCAGTTCATGGAAGACCGGAAAGGAATGATCAAATCCGGTTACCTGGCAGATATTGTAATAACCGACAAGGACCTTCTGACAATTTCAGAGAATGAGATAATGAAGACCAAAGTGGATTACACTATAACAGGTGGAAAAGTAGTGTATGCTTCGGGTAAATAACTTGAAGGTGGCGCCTTGAGTCGTCCCCATACAAATTGTGTTTTGGGAGCAATAATCCCTGGATATGAGGGGCTAATGCGAAAGCGAGAAAAGTATTCTCAATGCCTCTTCCCTGTCCTCTCCGCAAAATTCCGGTTCAGCATTAAAATCGGTACAAACCTTAGGTTTTGCACTATCATTATATATAGCACATTTATAATTGTCAAGCAAATGAATACACTTCACCCCAGCCGGTTTACCCCGGGGCATTCCCGGTAAAGGGGAAGAGATTGACAGGGCAATACAACAGGCTCCACAGTTCTCACGGCATTCCATAGATGATATTTGAAGGGTTTAAAGGTTTAAAGGGAAATGGCTAAAATGTCCGATATGTTATGCTCGGTTCAGAATCCTATAATCAGTACAAAAGTACAAAATTAACTATAATTAAAAATCAGGGAGGAAGGACCGGTGATCCTTTGCTTTTGCACCTGTCGGTTTGTACCATTGTACCCCTCATTTTTTCTTTGTATTTTTACGAAAAAACCAGATGAGAATTGATATTATCACTGTTCTGCCTGAATTGATGGATAGCCCCTTAAGCCATTCTATTGTAAAAAGAGCCAGGGAGAAAGGGCTGGTTGAAATTAATATTATAAATCTTCGCGATTTCACAAACGACAAATACAAAAGTGTTGATGATTATGCCTTTGGAGGCGGGGC
>JGI20214J51650_10001478_pt1 | contig 14912 bp, 14 predicted proteins | sample WetSurMetagenome_FD_51650 | JGI IMG/M metagenome (IMG submission 51650) | reverse complement strand
AACCTATAGATTCCGTCCAACCTTTTGCTGTTTCAGGATCCCCTGTATATACAAACTTTGTTTTTGTTTTAGTATCACTTGGGGGAATAGTAGGAGCATAGAACGAAATTCCATTCTTTTTTAATCCCTTCAACATATTATACGCAGGACCCGGTTCACCATTTGGATCAGACTCACACGGCGGTGGAGCTGAACCTGTATTTGTAAAGAATACAAATGATGTTAATCCAAGAACAGTATCACTTGACGCCGAATTATGAATCACAGGACTTTTGAAAAAATCCATACCCATAGCCGGAGGGGCGATACCGTAAATATTATCATTATTTTTCCCGTTATAAACATAACCCAAATTAATTTTATTTGTAGTATCGCAACCAATATAATCATCGTTTGCATCACCAAGGTCGGGATCAACAACTAAACCCATAAAAACTTGCTGCCATGGTTTATCATTTTTATTAATGACAACCCAATTAAGAAATTGTAGGTCTTCAAGACCCGGTGTATTATAACACCAAGCAGTCATATGTATTTCTGCCATAAGTAACGGGTCGGTAACCCCACCGCCAAAACCTTCTCCGGGGTCTCTTCCCTCAGCAAAAGCATCGGTCATACATAAAAAGAAAGTTTGTGCAGAATTTTTTCTACCGGGAATATCTATACCTTTATCATAAACTCCATTATTATTTACATCATTATATGGAGCACCATAAGGAATCATCTTTCCCCAATTATCGTAATCGGGATTAGTAGATGCATTATCACCAGCTTTTACACTATAGATTTTAAAATCTGCAGATGTATATCCGGCACCATTTTGAACAATACCGGGTCTATATTCACCTTTATAGGATGCCATAACCTGCGCCATTTTAGGACCTGTTGGTAAAAGAATCATACAGCCAATACTTAGACCAGCAGTAAAACAGGCAAATTTATTTGAACCTTTTGGCCACATCAATCCCGGAGTATTTGTTGTTCTTAAATCCTGATTAAATATTCCATAATTATGAAACCAGGCATCAATATTATTTGCATCTAATCGTATCGATTCAGATATAAAGTTAACATCCGTTACTTTAGGTGAAAACTTAATCGGATCTTTATTTATAGTAACTCTTGGCTTAGAAATAGCCATAGAGCATAAAATAAAGACGATAGCAATTGTTAGAGCTATTATTTTATTAAACTTCATTTTGCTTTTTCACAATTGATTTATAAAAAATTCAATTAAAATATTAAAAACTTAAATTTATACCAAACCTTATCTGACGCGGAGGACCCCAAAAATTATAATTAGATTTAAGTCTTTCTGACCAATATTCTGCGAATACCGGGTTAGTTGCATAAGCTGTAGCACCAGTTGGTGTCTGCAAATATCCATTGTCATCAGGTTTTCCAGTCCCTGAATATACCTGATTAACAATTTCCGAATTTAAGAGATTCATAATATATACATACATATTCAGATTTGTTTTCCAAATATTAACGGATTTATCAAGTCTAAAATCTAATCTGAAATTCCAATCTCTGTAAATCTCATTTTTTGCAGAATATATAATATTACCTCCAAAAGCTGTAGCTGTTTGAGCAACATCAGTTCTGGTATACGGTCTTCCACTATTAAAACTAAACATTAAATTCAAGCCTACATTTTTAAGAATACTTCCGAGTATTCCTTTTGGAACGTCAGTTTCACCAAACCTGTAATCAAGATTGATATTTCCCGTATGTCTTTGGTCATAATCGAGAGCATAGACATACTGTACCATATCTTGTTGAGGATTATTTGCTAAACTGAATTTTGAGAATGCGTCTGAACCAGTTCCACTCGCATAAGATAACGTATATGCAACATCAACAGCTAATCTATACATTCTTCTCATCGACAAATAAAAATCAATTCCTCTTGAAATCGCAAAATCGGTATTCATATAAGCTGCAAATCCAACAGGTACTTTTTTATCATCGGTTTGTTTTATCCTACCCGCACCGATTAAATCTATAGATTCTTTATAAAAAGCAGTAATACCCATATTGATATAATCACCAATCTGCTGTTTAAAACCTATTTCATATTGAGTAAGTTTTGTAGGAGATAATCCTGAATTTTCAATAACATCTTGAAGCGATGTGGATAAAAATCTCGTTAAAGTAGAATCACTTACATATAATAAATTTAATTGTGGTAATTGAACCATTTTTCCATATTGCGCTACGAAAATTGTCCGTTCTGTTATAGGAAATGAGAATCCGAGACGAGGACTGAAATAGAACTTCATTTTACTATCAACGAAATCATCAGCAGATGCAGGTTTACCATCCGGTCCAACCACATCCGTTGTAATAGATTTCAAAATTTTCGTATTCACATCGAAGAAATCGATTCGGAATCCACCATTAAAATTAAAATCACTAAAGCTGACTTTATCACGGACATATATACCACCCGTAATAGGATGTTTAGCGTCATCACCTGTTGCGACTATTGTATTTGTAAGGGGATCTATTACTTTTATTCCATAGGTTTTCATTCTGGCAAGATTTGTTCCGTACCACCTATCACCTGTATTTTGAACCGATAAATCTGCAGTTGATGAAGGATTAAGAGATAATCTTCTCAGAGTATGATATTTATATTCACCTCCAAATTTTATTTCATGGTCTCCATATTTTCTGCTCAATAATGCTAAAGTAGCATCTAATTTTCCCCCAATATAACTTGCTTCTTCTTTGTCATATACGTCATAAGTTGCATTAGGGAATCTATATAAATATGCAGTAGCCGGGTCGTAACCTAACGTTTTTCCCTGTCCAGCTCCCTGATAATAGGCATTCAGACCGGGGTTATAATTTGTATCACCATACCAAGTAAAATTACTACCGAAAAACGGATCACTGAATTCAGTTACATCACTATAATAATTTCCCTGTAATTCAAAGAAAAATTTGCTGGAAATATTTCCGATTATACGTCCGAAAAATTGGTTATTATTATCGGTTGTAACAGGATTTTTCCAATAATTTTGTAAAATATTCGCCGTTCTTAAACTTCTTCCTTTTACATTATTAACATTAGCTCCAAATTTAAAATTGAAAGGAATTTTACTATTAGCAATTTCACTTAAATTAATATTAAGTTTTCCTGTGTAATAGTAACTTCCATTATCATCATTAATAACTTTTCCATCCGGTACTGTAATTGGAAGCTTGTCCCAAATCCAGGAAGCATCATTTATTCTTTGAAATGTTCTTTCAATCCCACCAAAGAAATTAATCACTTTAGCAAGTTTTTTTGATGGAATAATAGGACCACCAAAAGTTAAACTATAAACATTATATCCCTGAGACTTTGTATCAAACCATCTTCCCGAAAATTCATCAGTAACAAGTTCGATAGAACCTGTATATTTATCAGTTCCTGTTTTTGTAGAAACGTTAATAACACCACTTAAAACGTTTCCATATTCTGCACCAAAACCACCGGTTAATACGGTTATTTCTTGTAAAAGATTATTGGATACAAATGCTCTTGATGAACCATCGAGAGGGTTCGTTGTTTCAACTCCATCTACAATTATAATACTTTCATTACTTCTGCCACCACGGATATTAATAGAACCACCTCTTTCATCCTGTATAACACCTGCTGTCTTTGAAACAATATTAGTAACACCACGAATACCGGTGTTTTGTATTGTTGACGACTCAATAATTCTTCCGCTCTGTTCAACATCTATACCTTTTCTTTCTGCTTCAATAACGATTACTTCGGTTTTAATTTCACCCGTAACGCTTAATTCAAAATTTACTTTCGTTCTCTGGTCAACAGATACTCTAACATCTTTTTGTTTTCTCGTATCAAAACCGATAAATGAACATTCAACTGCATATGTTCCAACATCGACATTTAAAATTACATATTCACCATTATCATCGGTAACTGCACCCATTTTTGAACCTTCAATTTTTATAGTTGCTCCGATGAGTGGTGTGTTATCTTTTGCGTCTGTTACTCTTCCTCCGATACTTCCTGTTGATTGTGAGTATGAATTTACTGGGTTTAGTAATAGAACTGCAAATAAAGAGAGAAGAATAATCTTAAAAATTGTATTATCCCTCATTTTTACCTCCAAAAATGTTTAAAAAGTATTCCCCTTAAAATATATCTTTAAGGGGAATACAAATGAATTTAAAATAGTTAATTTATTTTACAACTACCATTTTTTTAGCATCTGTAAAATCACCAGCTTTTATTGTATAGAAATAAACACCGCTTGATAATTTTGAAGCATCGAATGTCTTTTCCTTTTCACCTGCAGAAACTTGTTCATTATTCAATAATGTTGCGACAATCCTTCCAGCTACATCATAAACTTTCATTGTAACAATAGAATTCTTTGGTAAGGAGAATCTAATAGATGTTACAGGATTGAATGGATTTGGATAATTTTGTTTTAACGAATAATTTATAGGTATTGTATTTGAAATTGTGTTAATTCCAACTCTATCTATAGAAATTCTAAAAAATGTCTGTTCTGCCCAGGCAGGAGGATTACTTGTGTGTTGTAAATATGAACTGGCAATTGAATCGTTAAGGATCACCAAGTTTGCATAGAATTTAGATGGTGTACAATCATTTATTGGTGACATACTCGGGAATGTCCAGTCTCTTAAAAGAACACCACCACCTGTTGTATCAAAAGGTGTTATTCTTTTCGGTTGGTACCATGTCGCACCACCGTTATCTGAGAAAGAAAACCAAACACAAGCAAGAGAATTTGTATCCGGATCACCATTTGTATAAACGACTGCATCATTTCCTGAACCTGAACCTGCCGGAGTCATAAATGCTACAAACAATCCCTGGTTATCGGATGATTTTCCAAGAGTTGCTCTGCAATATGGAGTCATAGCGTCATTAGCATTACCACCTGAAGGCTGAGTTATACTAGGATAATAAGGAACATTACTTGAATCTGCAATTGTAACCCATTTGTTAGGGTCAGAACCTGGTAAGTTTGATGCCCAGAAAACTACTTTTGCAGTTGTTACACCAGGATAAAAATTACCTTCCCTTGTTGTTTTATCAAGAGAAAAAGCAACACATGGAACTTCTCCCAAATATACTACAGAAGTACCTCTAAAGCAAGTTAAACTATCACCTGTCGGAGAAACGTTAGCGTTGTATATTTTCAATGGCGTACTAAATGTGCTACCATTATCGGTTGATTCCATAAAATAGCAACTGCCATAATCACTTGTTGACATATCATTACTACATGAATAAGCTATTCCGATTTTACCGCCAGCGCTTTTACCTAATCCATAACATTCTGCTGATTCAGCAAAAAGAGTTGACCAGTTTGTAAAAGTTCCCGGTGCACTAAACGATTGACCTACAGTTAGGAAAGAAGAATCATAAGCACCAGAACCTTGAGGAGATGAAACATTAACAAATTTATTAGCTAATGTAACACTATTTGTCGTTATTACTCTTGGCCATAAGTAAAGATAAGATTGTGAATGTGTAAGTTGCGTAAATGAACCAAGTCCACTAAGTGCATCGATATACCAAAAAGTTCTGTTTCCAGCTGCATCCGGATTATTGTGGTTAGCTATTAAAGCTTTGTTATCGGAAGTTAATGATAAACAAGCATATCCGCTTCTAATATCCGGAACAGAAACAATATTTGTCCAGGAATTTCCTCTGTTTGTACTTAACCAATATTGTGTTCTTCTTCCCGGTGAAGTTGCAATCGGGTCACCTTGTGGAACAAATGTAAAGGAAGCATGAATTCTATCAGGATTAGTCGTTTCTTGTGCTAATATTTGCAAAATAGCATTTGATGGAGAATCATATTCCGTGAAAAATCCTGTACCAATAATTGTTACACTCATCTGGGGCCAATCCAATACATCTTTTAATCTATCATAGCATGAACCATAATTGTAATTTACCTGACCTTTTGATAAACCAACGTATTCGCCTACGACAGCATCACCAACAACTTTTAATTTGTAAATTGATCTTGCTGAAATATCGAGTTGTGCTTTAGTCCTCGGACCAGCTTCAACCATATTTGCAATAAAAATTAATGCAAAACTAAGTAATAACAGTTTTTTAAGCATTTTTTTTCTCCTTTAATTTTATTTTAGGAATATTTTTTAATTATTTAAAAAAAGAACATATTTCACATTTATCTTAATATACTACTAATTAGAAAACTTGTCAATATACATTTTTGTAATTGAAATTTTACTGTTTTTTAATATTCAAGTGAAAAAAAATATTTGGTATAATTTTTATTTTTAACAAAAATAATTTTTTACTTGCAAAAAAATATTATTTGATATATATTTAGTGCTTTCCTCTGTTTTTCCTGCAATATGATTAGTTAAAATCACGTTTTTTAATCCAAAAAACAGCTTATCAATATTCGGTTCATTTTTAAAAACATCCAATCCGGCAAAATAAATCTTCCTGTCCTTTAATGATTTTATCAAATATTTTTCGTCAATTACATCTCCCCGCGAAGTATTTATTAATACTGTTTTACCAGATAATAATTTAAGATTTTTTCTCGAAATGAAATTCCTGTTTTTTTCATTTAAAGGAATATGAATAGTTACAATATCTGCATTTTTTATTATAAAATTCAAACTTTTAAAATTATAATTTGCAAATTGATTCCTTACTTTTTTGTCAATATCGTTTGCGAGTATCTCCATTTCAAATGCCTCAGCATATTTTGCTACTCTTGAACCGACTTTTCCAAATCCTATTATACCGATTTTTTTTCCTCTTAATTCATTTCTTTTAAAATCGGTAAAAGCAAAATTATTTTTTCTTATTAAGCTATCGGAAAAATTTATTCTTTTAAAAATTTCAAGCAATAATGCGAACGTATGTTCAGCAGCAGATACAGTATTACCGGTTTCGGAATATAATATTTTAATTTTTTTCTTCTTTGCAGTCTGTATATCGATATGGTCCAAACCTTTTGTGAAACTTGCAATTACTTTATGGTTGGATTTTTCTATAAAATTATTGTCGATTTTTCTGGTCGAACGAATAGCAATTACATCATAATTATTATAAAACTTTAATATTTCAGTATTCGTTAAATTATATTTACTGTTAATATAATAATATTTTGAAGGAAGATACTTTATACCCGATAAATCCACTTTATCGGCGATAAAAATCCGTATTTTGTTTTTTTTTAATAACAAAATAAATACTATTAATTATTTTTTAGATTAACTTCTAATCCTTTTTTCTTGGATTATCCAGAGCTTCTTGTATGAGATGCAAAATTTCCGATTTACCTTCTCCTGTTATAATAGAAAACGGTATATAATCTTTACACAATTCATCATTATTTACTATTTTTGATGACCTGTAAATTTGTTTTTCCATTTTATTTTTCGAAATCTTATCGGATTTCGTTAGAATGATAGCATATGATATCTCATAATACTCAAGCCAGCTTACCATCAATTCATCGAGATATGTGGGTTCGTGTCTCGCATCGATTAAAACAAAAACCATATTCACATTTTGCCTTTCGCTTATATATTCTTCAACCAATTTTCTCCAACCCGCTCTTATTTGCTCAGGTACTTTTGCATAGCCATAACCGGGTAAGTCGACAAGATAAAATTCCTCGTTTATTAAAAAATAATTCAACTGTCTTGTTTTTCCGGGTACGGAACCAATCTTTGCAAGGCTTTTTTTATTACAAATCTTATTTATCAAAGATGATTTCCCCACATTTGACCTCCCTACAAAAACAAATTCTGAAAGGACAGATTTTGGCAATGTACGTAAATCGTATATACTGTTTATAAATTCAGCTGAATTAATTTTCATTTTTTATAATTTTTATACAAAAAATCCCTAACTTTTAATCTCATGATTAATTTATTTTATTATACATTATCTAAAAGTTAAGGATTAATTTAATTTTTTAAAGTATATACTTTAAACCTTTTGTAAAATAATAATTTTAATTAATAAATAAAATGCCAATTATTATATTGAACAGGAATTTTTTTAAAAAAAAACTTCAAAAACCGGAGGTCTTTGAAGTTTAAAAATGAAAGATATATTTATTATTATTCTTCTTTTTTACTTTTTTTTGTTTTCGTATCTTTTTTTGCTTTTACAGTATCCTTCGGTTTTTCTTTTTTCTCTTTATCCGTTACTTTTTTGGCTTTCGGTTTTAAAGGTTTTTCTTTTGCTTCTTTTTTTGGTTTTTCCACTTCTTTTGTTTCTTCAACTTCAGCAGGCTTTTCTTTACCCTTCTCTTTTATTTCCTCTTTTTTCTTAGCGGCTTTTTCTTTTTCCTTTATGATGCTGTAATCAACAAATTCAATAATAGCTTCGCTTGCACCATCACCATACCTGAATCCCGTTTTTAATACTCTTGTATATCCGCCGTTTCTTGTAGCAACTTTTTTTGCAATTTCATCGAATAAAATTCTTATAGCCTCTTTATCTTTAATAACACTTGCAGTTACTCTTCTAAGATGTAATCCTTTTGCGGCATCTTGACTTTTGAACTTTTTCGCAGTTCTTGCCTTTGTTATATAAGGTTCAATGAAAGTTCTTAGTTCTTTTGCTTTTGCTAAAGTTGTTTTTATTCTTTTATGTAATATTAATGCAATAGCCAAATTTGAAAGCAATGCCTTTTTATGACTTGCCGTTCTTTTTAATTTTCTACCTTTTTTTCTGTGCTCCATATCGATTGTTTATAATAAAGTTGTATAATGTTTATTCTTTTTCATCAGTTAAATATTTACTCACATCCATTCCAAACGTAAGACCGAAATCTTCGATTAGTTCTGTGAGTTCGGCTAAAGATTTTCTTCCGAAATTCCTGAAATGTAACATTTCAGATTCATTTTTACTGACTAAATCCAGAATTGTTTTTATCTCTGCAGATCTGAGACAATTTTGTGAACGTACCGATAAATCGAGTTCATCGACCGGTGTTAGCAAAATCTTTTTAACCATTTCAAATTGTTCATCCTTTTCATCAGATTCTATTTTTTTCTCTTCCAGTTCAGGTCTCAAATCGAGTATTAATTGAATATGTTCTCTGAGTATTCTTGCCGCAATTATAATTGATTCTTCGGGGTCGATTGTTCCATTTGTATAAACATCAAGAACTAATTTTTCATAATCTGTTTTTTGCCCAACACGCGTATTTTCTATTATATAATTTACCTTAGTAATGGGAGAAAATATTGAGTCAACCGGAACGAAACCTATCGGAAATTCATATTTCTTATTTTCTTCGGAAGGAACATATCCAACTCCGTTACCAATTCTTAATTCAATATTTAAATGTGCATCTTTGTTTAAAGTAGCAATGTGTAAACCGGGATTCATTATTTCAAAATCAGCTGTTGCATTTTGAATATCTTTCGCCGTAAAAACACCAGGTCCGTTTAATTTAAATTCTATTTTACTGGATTTATTAGTAATATCCTTAAACCTGACTTCTTTCAGGTTTAAAATCATTTCGGATAAATCTTCGACGACACCTTTTATCGTGGTAAATTCATGCTGTATATCATTTACTTTAATCGCAACGATTGCAGTTCCCGGGAGCGACGATATTAAAACGCGTCTTAAAGAGTTACCTAACGTAACACCATATCCCCTTTCAAGCGGTTGAATTATAAATTTCCCGTAAGTATCCGTATAAGTGGATTCTTCTTTTACGACTTTTTCGGGTATTTGTAAATGATTTATCTTCATTATTTTTAAATATTTAATTTTTAATTTTATTTCGAATAAAGTTCGACAACAAGTTGTTCGTTGCCGATAAACGGAACCTCTGCCCTTTCGGGACTGTGTATAAATGTTCCGGACATATTTGCTTTATCAAGATTAAGCCAGCTTACTACCATGTTATCTTTCATTCTTTTCATTGCTTCGTGAAAAGCCGGGAGCTTTTTACTTTTTTCTCTAACATGAATTACATCGCCTGATTTTAAAACAAAAGAAGGAATATTCACAATTTTTCCATTTACCGTTAAATGACGATGACTAATTAATTGTCTTGCGGCTTTTCTTGATGGTGCCAGACCTAACCTGTATAACGTATTATCAAATCTGCTTTCAAGAATTTTAACAAGGTTTTCGCCTGTTATTCCTTTTTTCTTTGAAGCGGCTTCAAAATAATTTCTGAATTGTTTTTCCAACAATCCATAAGTTTTTCGTATCTTTTGCTTTTCTCTTAACTGAAGCGAATAATCACTGATTCTTGATCTTCTCGATAAACCATGCTGTCCCGGAGGATAATTTCTCGATTCAATAGGACATTTATCTGTATAGCATTTGGTACCTTTTAAGAATAACTTTTGTCTTTCTCTTCTGCAAAGTTTGCAATTTGCGTCTGTATATCTTGCCATTATTTATTATTGTTAATTATTTGCTTTATAAATTTTTTTCATAATAGCCCAACTTAAAACTAAACATTGAGCAATTGAACATTTATTTAAACTCTTCTTTTCTTTGGTGGTCTGCATCCGTTATGTGGTAAAGGAGTAATATCTTTAATAGATGTAATTTCCAGACCGGTTGTATTCAGAGACCTAACTGCCGCATCGCGTCCCGAACCAACACCTTTTATTAATACTTCCACTTTTTTTAAACCGGCATCCATAGCTTCTTTCGCCGCAGATTCCGCTGTCAACTGAGCCGCAAATGGAGTATTCTTCTTTGAACCTTTAAATCCCATTTTTCCGGATGAAGCCCAGGAAATTGTATTACCATATGTATCAGTTAATGTTACGATAACGTTATTAAACGTAGCCTTTACGTGAGCCACACCATTGGACTCAACTTGAATTTTCTTTTTAGCTTTTTTGTAAGTCTTTGCCAAATTATCTTTTAATTTTAAATGTTAAATATTAAATATTATATTATATATATTTTGTCAAGCTATACTATAAATACTTTAACATATTATGAATATAACTCAACACACGTAGATTACTTCTTAGCTGATGCTTTCTTTTTACCTGCAACAGTTTTCCTCTTACCCTTACGAGTTCTTGCATTTGTTCTTGTCCTTTGTCCGCGTACCGGCAAACCTCTGCGATGCCTTTTTCCTCTGTATGTTCCTATATCCATAAGACGCTTTATATTCATTTGTACTTCTGATTTTAAAGCACCTTCAACTTTTATTTCCGAACTTATTGCATTTCTTATCTGATTTACCTGGTCATCGGTTAATTGAGAAACTTTCGTATCTTCGTTAATACCAAGTTTACCGAGTATTTTTTTTGATGTCGATACCCCAATTCCAAATATTGTGGTAAGTCCGATTACAACTCTTTTATTTCTTGGTAAATCTATTCCAGCAATTCTTGCCAATTTTATTTCTCCTGATTTTGCTTATTTTAAATTTATTAACTCCATTGTACATTGATAATTGTACCCTGAGATATGGGTAAACTGAATTAACCTTGTCTCTGTTTATGTTTTGGATTAACGCAAATTACTCTAACAACACCTTTTCGTTTTATAATTTTGCATTTATCACACATTTTTTTTACTGAACTTCTAACTTTCATAATGCCTTATATTTAAATATTATTTATTTATATCTGTATGTAATTCTACCTTTTGTTAAATCATACGGGGATAATTCAACAGTCACTTTATCTCCTTGTAATATCCTTATATAATTCATACGCATTTTTCCCGATATATGAGCAAGAATTTCGTGTCCGTTTTCAAGCTTCACCTTAAAAGATGTATTCGGAAGAATTTCCGTAATAATTCCGTCAACTTTTATTGAATCTTGCTTTACCAATTATTTATTACTTTCTAATATTTTAAAATATTAATAAAAAGATTTAGTCAATATCTCCGGTTCTCCATCAGTAATCAATATTGTATGCTCAAAATGTGCCGAAGGCTCATTATCTTTTGTTACCGTAGTCCAACCATCCTTCAAAGTTTTAATTGCATATGTACCGTAATTTATCATCGGCTCTATTGCTATTGTCATTCCTTTAACTAATTTAAATCTATTCTTTGGGTTATAGTAGTTCAAGACAGCAGGCTCTTCGTGAAGATTACTACCAATTCCATGGCCACACAAATCTCTTACAACACCATATCCCGAGCCTTCCACATAATCCTGTATCGCAGAAGCTATATCATTTAGTAAATTTCCATCTCTTGCCTGAGATATCCCTCTATACAAAGATTCTTTAGTAATTTGTAATAACCGTTTTTTTTTCAAGGAAACTTCACCTACTTCAAATGTGTAAGCGGCATCACCATAATAACCATCTTTAACCACTCCTACATCGATTGAAACAATATCTCCATTAATAAGTTTTCTTGAACAAGGAATACCATGAACAACTTCTTCATTAATAGATATACAACTGCTTGTGGGAAATTTATTTTTTCCTTTTCCGTATCCTTTAAAAGCAGGATATCCACCCTCTGAAACAATAAAATTTTCGATTAAGTCGTCAAGTTCAAGAGTTGTTATACCTTCTTTAACAAAATCTTTAATATATTTAAGAACATTTGCAACTATTTTACAACTTGCCTTGATTAATTCAACTTCCCTGTCGGTTTTAATTAAAGACATTTGAAATTGATTACCTTCTGGATTTTAATTTTGTACCTTTCATAAATCCGTCATAGTGCCTCATTAATAAATGCGACTCAACTTGCTGAAGTGTATCCAGAGCAACACCTACAACTATAAGTAAACTTGTCCCTCCAAAAAATTGTGCAAGCCCCTGTGTAACTCCAATTTTAACAAGAAAAGTAGGAATAATTGCAATTATTGCAAGGAAAATCGAACCCGGCAAAGTAATTTTTGTCAGTATATTATCAATAAAATCCGACGTTGGTTTACCCGGTCTTACACCGGGAATAAATCCACCTTGCTTTTTCATATTATCGGCAACATCCTTTGGATTAAAGGCAATTGCTGTATAAAAATACGTAAAAAATATTATAAGTAAAGCATAAACAAATGAATAAAAGAAACTTGAATATTCAAAATATTTTGCAATCGATTGCATAAACTCGCTGTTCGGGAAAAAAGATAAAACAGTATTCGGGATAAACATAATGGATTGAGCAAATATCAAAGGCATCACACCTGCCTGATTAACTTTCATTGGAATATACTGTGTCACTCCACCGAATACCTTACGCCCGATAACCCGCTTTGCATATTGAACCGGTATTTTCCTTGTTGCAACTGTTACGGAAATAACACCTGCTATTATTAATACAAATCCTGCAATATAAATCGCTTCGATTAAAATGTTTCTCACACCCGAAGCTATTATCTGAATTTCATCAAAAACAGAATACGGAAAACGGTCTATTATTCCAATAAATATAATTAGAGATATACCATTACCTATACCCTTTTCAGTTATCTGTTCACCAAACCACATCAAAAGAATTGTTCCGGCAGTTAAACATATAACAGTCGAAAAGGTAAAAATAAAAGTAGAAATTTCCGGACTAATAATGTGCATTTCGCCGGCTCTGCGACTTGCAAGCTGAACACTAATGCCCCACGCCTGCATTGCGGCAACTGGAATTGTTAACATACGAGTCATCTGATTAATTTTTTTCCTGCCGTCTTCACCTTCTTTTTGCAATTTCTGAAAATACGGAAAAACTGCACCTAACAACTGAATTATAATCGATGCACTAATATAAGGCATGATACCACAAGAAAAAAGTGCAGCCTTACTAAAAGCACCTCCTACAAATAAATCATATAATCCGAATAATGTATTTGCGGATTGGTTTTTAGAAGCTTCTGCAAGTAAAGATGCGTTTATTCCCGGAAGTGTAATGTGAGCACCTATCCTGACAACGATTAATATTGCAATCGTAAAGAGAATTCTGGAGCGGAGCTCTTCAATTTTAAAAATGTTTCTGAAATTCTCTACGAATCCACTCATATTTTAATCGCTTTCCCTCCCACCGACTCAATTTTCTCTATCGCCGTTTTACTGAATGCATTTGCAGAAATTTCAAGTTTAGATTTCAAATCTCCATTACCTAAAATCTTTAAAGGTTTATTTTTATTCTTTAATAAATTATTATTTAATAAAAATTCAGAATTTAAACTTGTATCCTTTAACTTCCCTGAGTCAATTAATTTTTGTAAATCACCAACATTAATTGTGTTGTATTCAACTCTATTAATGTTTTTAAAACCAAATTTCGGTACTCTGCGTTGAAGCGGCATCTGACCACCTTCAAACCAGGCCCTGTTCTTGTAACCTGAACGAGACTTAGCACCGTTTTCTCCTCTTGTAGATGTGCCTCCGAAACCGGAACCCTGCCCTCTACCGACTCTTTTTTTCCTCTTTCTTGAACCTTCTGCGTATTTTAAATTACTGAGTATATCCATTAATTATTTTTTTATCGGTTATATCTTTTATACTTAAAATTTTTACTGTGAAACTAAAAAAATCCTTTGTCCGCCCGAGGCGGACAAAGGAAAGTTTATTAAACTTACAAATTTTTCTATCAATTAAAAGTGAACGTTTAACATTATACTTGCAATACCTGTACCAAATGCAGATGCTTTTGGTCCTTTATTTTCAATTGTAATAGCACCACTAGTTGTTTTTATATCAGCACCTGAAGTAGTTGCAAATCCCAATGTGTATTTTCCACCTAATGAAAGTCCAGGAGTGAAATACCAATCAAAACCGAAGTTTATTCCTGCACCAAATACATTACCTGAATATTCAACTGTATAAGGAGTAGAACCACCTGGTGCCGGTGTTGTTCCATCGTCTTTTGCAGACTGCATTGCGAAATTAACATTTAATCCAAGATAAGGTGAAACACTATATAAGGATTTGAAGTGATAATTTGCATC
>JGI20214J51650_10001476_pt1 | contig 14914 bp, 34 predicted proteins | sample WetSurMetagenome_FD_51650 | JGI IMG/M metagenome (IMG submission 51650) | reverse complement strand
ACCATTTTATTTTTCTTCCTTGATAACAACTTCGCCTTGCATGATACCAAAATTACTTGATTCATTAAAATAATAGGTTTCAAAAGTATCACCAGATTTACGATCTCGAGTAACTACCCAGATATTACTGTCNCCATCAGCGCTTTTCCATGTAATGTTAACAAATTTACGATTAGATGGAATTATGATTTTAGCAGTTCCACCAAATGTATATGCACGTTGATTTTGAGTACATCCAATAAAGAGAACGGCNATTAAAACCACTACAGCAGTAAACGCAACAATTTTGTTTTTCATTTTATTCTCCTTATTACCAAGGCTCATTGTAAATTATTTCATTATTAAGACTAGCAAAATTAGGCTCAAGTTCTTTTACTGTATATTCTTTCCCGGCCGATACATCAAACTTATATATATCCTCTGAATTTCCACCAACAGATACATATAATCCAGTCGATTCATTTGAAAAGCTAAATGAATATTTATAATAGCTATTGAATTTAACTTTTATTTCACCATATTTTTCAATGAACTCATTATATAACATTGTTACTTCCCCAAAATTAAACCTTATAATTTTTAATGGTCGGACTGGAGAATTTTGAAATCTCAACTTCTGGTTCCCAAAACCAGCACTCTGCCTTTGAGCTACAGTCCGTGTTTTAAATTACTTGCTTATTTCTTTTTGTTTTTCTTCAATCCATTTTTCCATCTTTTCTTTGGAACCCCAACATGTTTCTGGAGTATAATTATAAAAGAAGTTTGCATAAGCCGGCAAATTTCTAATATTTTCTCCATCAGCGGTTGATACCGCGCCCACAAAATCATTCGAAATAACTGCAGTGAGAAAAGAGCCTGGTAGCATACCAATTTCTAGATATAAATCTATTCCTGAAAACATATATTCTGGAATTGAAAATTCCTTAAAAGTTGCCTTTTTAGAATCAATAAATTTAGACATAAAAACCTCGAAATTTAGAATAGATTTCTTTTCTTTTCCAGTTTAATTTGTAACTTTCTTCGCCTATTTTGTTTTTGATTAATGCGCTCAACCTGCTCTTGAGCGCCATCATTAATAGTATCTTTAAAACTTTGCCAAAATTTTTCTTCTTTTTTCCATTTTTTCTTAGCCATAAGATCACCCATTAAGGCTTTTCCTCTGTATAATCATATTTATCTTTGATATTTTCATGATAAAAATGGCCTGCTGATTCAGCTAATACCCAATCAGTGAACAGCTTTTCCGGTACATTTACATATTTGTAAAGTTTATCAGATTTGGTTTTAAGAATCAATACCTGTTCATCTGGATGGTAAATAACCCCTTCAATCCATGAAGAATCAGGCTCAAATGTGACAAATACATTTTGTTTTTCTTGCATGCTAAACCTCTTTTTAGTTTAATTATATTTTAAATTTTACAAATTGTAAACAAATTTTTTAAAAATGGCAGGCCGGGTAGGATTCGAACCCACGCTGAGTATGATTTTAACTAACGGATTTGGAGTCCGTTCTCTTCGACCGCTCGAGCACCGACCTGTTTATTAATTTATTATCATAATGTTTAAATTCTTTGCATTGTGTATTACCTAACTTTAGATTCTTTTCGCATTCTGCCATATAGTTAGGATTATCTTCTTCTAAGACATTAACATATAGATACTGGCATGTATCACACGGCTTTGGAGTATTCATTTGTTTGTCCTTTTTTAAGATTTACGAAAAATAAATGCACAGATTAACGTAATTGGCCAGAAACCCGCGCAAAGAAAAAGAAACACCAAACCAATAAACTTATCTTTTTTNGTAANAGATTGAAACTCTGTATCTTGAAGAGCAAAGCCAATCCATATGCCAAAAATAGTATAACCAAAACAAAAATAGAATGACAATAGAGATATTATTACATAATTAAGCATCTTTATCCTCTTTTAAAAGAAACTGATTATTAATAACCTTAAAGCTAAGCCTATCAGGGCCACTTTCATCCCGGTCCCTGATAACTACACCTTCGGCATTTTTACCGCTCGGAAAAGTAGTTTTCATTCCATCTACTCTAGCAACTAATTCGTCGACAGTATGGTTTAAGACAAAATGTTCATCAAGAAAGGGAACACTTTTATTCTCAAAAATGTGTATTATGTCAGTAAAATGAAAATGATTAAAGTAAATATACCTGTCAATATCAAAAAAATCGAAGATATAAATACCGTGCTCTTTGAGCCCTAGGGTATTTTTATTGATACCAGGCCCGCAAAGTTCGCCTTGGCAGGCTACATTAGGAACATTATAAACCTCAGAAAGTTTCCTAAGTTTTTCTTCAATCTTTTCTTTTTTAGCAGTAGCCCAATAAGTACATCCNTCTTCATTTTTCTTTTCATTATTACGAGAACATACACCAAAAATANCATCACGGAGATAACAGGTAATAGANGTTCCATGAAGCTTTTCAGTCATATAACAAATTGTTCCCTTTCTTTGTTCAATGGTTCTCCCGAGATTTTGAACTCGTTCCTCGTCGGTTTTAGGCAAAAATCCCGGGAAAGTACGCATAGTATGTCCAGCTAAAGACACAGGAAGTTGTGGCTCCCATTTGATGATACCTAAAGGTCCAGAAACATCCATTCCGATATCTTCATTTTCATCAAAAACATAACATCCAAGAGGTAAAATATTCAAAGGAAAAACTAAACCCTGCGAAATCTGACCGCGAAGCTTAATGGTTTTTACACGAAATCTTCTAGTTCTCATGAATTCAAACTCAGGTCGTTCAGGAAGCAACGAGTCTATTTCGCAATAAACACATAAATCTCCTGGTTTAAATTCACCCTTCTTCACTACAACATTCCACCCATCAACCCTGGCAACTTCAATATTGTCGGCTTCTGGTATTGGAGAAATACCTGCAATTAATCTAATGGTGGCCATTTTTCTCATATTTTTAAACCTCTGTGTTTATTTTATTTCATCAACCTCATTAATAGCTACATATCCAAGAATAGTTCCTTGATGATCAAGTTTTATCATGAGCAAAGCCTTCACCATAATTTCCTCTAATTCTTACACGAGTTCCAATTTCCATTATTCTTCTCCAAGGTAAGAATTTATTAATTCTTCCAAGCGGGAACCTACCTCAACTTTAGTTTCTTGACATTCAGCATCAATCTCATTGGAAACATAGGTTTTATTTTGTAAAGCTTTTGCAAACTCGCGCAAGGCTGCTTCCATTTTTTCATATGTTGCTAATTTATAGGTAGGCCCTATCATTTCATCTCCTCTTTTTATATTCTGGCATTAAGTGTGAATTTCACCAAGTTTTTCCAAGTTCAGTCAAAACTTGTCGCGCTAGCATAGTTTCACAATCATCATCATGCTCTGCGTTTTTTATAGACTTAGCGGTAGAAAAACAAAATCTACAGACCATAGGATAATCGCTATCAAAAATACCTTGGGCCACACTCTGCAAAATTTGAAAAATTCTTTCATCCATGGGTTTCTCCAAAGTTTTAATTTAATTATTATGAGTTCCGGTTTCATTTTTTAGCCGTCGTCTTCTCCATAAGCTTTTAAAATTTCTTCGATTTTATTGGCATTGGCTTCTGATACAATCATCGTACAGCTCACTCCATAGCCATCGCCATAATTATTGCGAGTGCGCAATTCTTTTACTAATTCACGTAAATCAGCTGACATTCTTTCATAAGAAGCTATTCTGTAATTATCAGTAGACGGAATCATGAGAATTCTCCATTTGGAATCTCTTTTTAATTTAATTATATCAAATCTTCAAAATTTTGTAAATGAATTTTAAAGAAAAAAAAGGACCCTCTCAGAGGGTCCAGATTTTGAGAGGTAATGAACATATGTTTTAAAAATGATAATTAACTTTTACTAAAAGCATATTGTTATTTAAATTAGTTTTAGTTTTTACATTTCCATTGACAGTGGAAAATGTTGGCTGGCATGTACGAAATCTATAGGCTCCATCGACAGAAAATTTAGGAGTTAACATATATCTAATGCCTGGTTCTACCACCAAGGCCGCATTAGTAGCATTGGCACCATTTAAACTCGTCCAAACTACTCCCGGGCCTACACCAATATAAGGGGCTAATTTCCCTCCTGGATACTCTTTAGACGTATTAATAGGATATTTTACTATTCCTAGAAAAGAAAGAGCATTTTGATTTCCTATACCATAAACACCATTAGTATTAAGACCATTCCACATATAATCCATTGATACGCCAAAATATTTAGCATATTTAGGAGCATTTGGAAGATATGCAAAATCATACCCAACCTGACCACCAACTGCTACCCCAGTATCAAATTTAAAATTTGATGTTGAACTTCCATTAACAGCTGTCCCATAACTGTTGGAAAAATTAGGACCAATTTGAAATCCCGTATAAAAGCCTGTTCCGGCGGCATACACAGGAGCTATAGCCAAAGTCAATATGGCTAATACCATCAACAACATTCTACCAATAGAACCATTCATTTTCATTAAAACTCCTCCTTAAATTTATGTTACTTTATATTTATACTATTAATCTTAAAGATGTAAATTTAAATTTCAATTAAACCTTTATAAAATAGATCTAATTCCCAATTTGTTGCCGGCATTCTTTCTTGAAATCCTGCAGTTCTCTTGTAAACTTGAGAAGGTGAAAGATCCGGATGATACCAAAATGACAACATATCCTGAGTTATGGTTATCCCGGGCGGCAAAAGAAGTTGTAAACCGGATAACTCATCTCCGCTTATATCATTTATAATTACTGATAATTTAAGCATTTCCATACCGGCTAAATATTTAATTTCAGCAAGTTCAGTGTTTATTTTATCATAATTGGTTTTATCTTCTTGTTTAAATTTACCTTGTATTAATTCACCCATGGATACTCCATTTTATTTATATTTAAAGGTATTAGTCGGTAGGAAGAGGATTCGAACCTCCGAGACACTTTACTATCTGGCAGTTTAGCAAACTGCTGCCTTTACCATTCGGCCACCCTACCATTTTTTTTCTAGGAGCATCCCAGATAACATTAATTAAATTGCTGCCCATTCTACCATTTTGCCATTTTTAAAATATGCTTTAACCCGTTGCATAAACTTTGGAAGAGCTTCTGCCACCTTAAAAGGTATATGTTTTGGAGTCTTGTTTTTATATTTTATAGCTCTTTCCATTGCTACAGTAATCCCAAATTCTGGTTCATATTTGTCATTTTTATCCCATTGTGCCCAACCAATAAGAATAGTTCCACTGTCATCTTGAAAAGCAATAAGATATCCAACTTTGCGGATTTCAATAGAGCTTTTAATATACTCGGCAGCAGTTATAACACATCCTTTCTTATCAAGTAATTTGCCATTGGCGGCAGCGAGCATTTTCTTCATGTTAAAAAATCCAGAGGAAAATGAAAAAGGTTCTTTAACATATTGAATTAGGACCGGGATGCCTTCAAACCAAGCCCACTCACCATTTTCGTGAGGATAAGTAAAATCACCTGATGAAAGCCTTTCTTCGTACCGCCGNGCAATTTCTCCAGTTTCCATAATTATTCTCCTTTACTTTTTGATTTATTTTAAACTAAATTTAAATTTTGTAAACCTATTCACAAAATTCATAAAAAGAAAAAATAAATTCATCAACAAATGTTTGCCTCCAGCGATAGGTTTTTGCTACACTTACCTGAATAGCCTCATCAAAGAATTTGATGTTATTCTCAATAATTTCTTTTACTTCTTCAAAGGAAATTTTACCTTGTTTAATATCAAGAAGTCTTTGAGCTTCAGCACGAGGGAATTTAATTTTCCCTGTTCGAAGCAACTCATTAAGTTGGCAAACCGCTCTTACCGCATGAGAAAGAGCTTTCCAATCATTTCCATCGGCTTGAGCTGCTAATTTAGCTCGATGCCCATAATCATTTAAAAGACTTTGTGCTCTTTCAATGAATTCACTGAGTTTAATTGTGCCTTGGTGCATTTTTCCGGCAAGATATAAACCAGGAACTCGTTGGTTTTTATGAACCTCAATATCAGTAACAAAACAATATTTATTATTTTCGCCCGCTTTGGCTAATTCATCAAGATATTCGACAAGTTTAAGATACATGACACTACCAGGGTGATGTTCAAAGGCGTTTTCATAGAGACTTTTGGCGGTTTTCAATACCTTTTGAATCACCTCATATCGATTACCTTTAATGCCATATTTAACAGCTTGGGAATAGGCATATCGGAGATAAGGATTTTTATCCAATCTATCTCCGGCAATAAGTTTATCGATATTATCAAAAATTTGTTGAAATTCTTCATCAACATAAATCACCGCGCCAAGATACGAAGGCGCAAATAACATATCAGCTGAAATAGTTTCTCCGGAACTAAGTAATTTAAAATATTCTTGGATTGAATAAAGTTCAAAATCAATTCCAAGAGGATTTTCAGTCTCTTTTCGATTAATGTTATGAGTGGCTTTACGAAGTACCAAATCTTTCGTAGAAGGCAACATAATGCCTTTGACGTCATAATCAGATGCCGGTAATTCTGTGCCATAGAGTCTTGAGCCCATAATTGTCAGAAAAAGAAGTTCACAATTATGCTCTGAGCAGGTGTCTAAAGCATATTTAAGAATTTTATTTTTCATACATCTTCTCCGGCGGTTTTTAAATAATAAATAGCTTCTTCTTGAAGTTTTTTAGAGCCATTAACCAAATAACGATAATGCCTAATAACATCATTAAGCGTTTCAATTTTATGGCATGCTGCAGTTCTAACACCTTGATAATAAGATCCACATTCATATTGTGGATGTTTTGTTTTATCANAGATATATTCAAATGTTAGTATTGATCCACAAAAAAATCACATTTTTTCGGGAAGTCCATTTATTATCCTCTAACCCCAGTCAATTTAAAATAAAATTCATCAGTGACATCTTTCCACACAGAAAAAACCTCATCTTTTTTAAGACTTTTAAGATAATTTATGACGTCTTTTTTTGTGTGAAAATATTCTTTATTGCCTTTAGTTCTTACGATAAACATAAGATCTCCCATTTTTAGTTTAATTATATCAAATTGACTGCATTTTGTAAACGAATAGACATTTTTAATAATTATATTCTTGCTCCCTTTCTCGCAAGAGCAATTAAAGTAGCAAGATTAAATTTTTGAATTTTAAATTCATCATCACCCCTCCGCCGGAGAATGACAATATACTCCTGAAATCCNCCTTCAATTGCTGAAGGAATTATTGCCTCACCAAAAGCATTATCAAGTTTTTCTCCGACAATAAAGGCCTCAAGATCTTGTTCATCTGGTTCATGCATGTCTTCTCTGCAGCCCTCAGTTATTTCAAGAAGCCGAATTCCAAAATCATGTAGATACTCAGACATTTTAGCTCCTTATTTTTATGATGTCGGTTTTCTTAACCCAGATTCTAGTAGCTATATAATTAGAATCGTCTAATTTAATCAATACATTACCATTTTCTTTATTAATTTTTTCTACCGTGCCTTTATAAAAACTCATACCGATAAGAGCACTGACTTTACTTCCTTTCATGAGTGCCTCCACCAAGTTTTTCTGCGTTTTAAATTCATTTTATCATAAATTTAAAATTTTGTAAACGAACAAGAATGGCGCTCGGGGGAGGAATTGAACCTCCTACACCCTGGGCTTCAACCAGGTGCTACTACCGGTGAGCTACCCAAGCGCTATGTTTCTAAAATATCATCAATATAAATATTATCCTCCCGATAATATTGATCATAATTTAAAATTTCATATAATATTGCCGATAGCATTCTTTCAGCATCTTGTTTTCGACAAAATTGAATCGCCTCATATGGATAAGCAGACCAATAAAATTGACCCTTTCTATATCCTTCACCAATGGAAAGATACTCAGTTGAGGCGCCTTCGCCGATATTACATTTTATAAACCAGGGCATATTTTACCTCTAAAATTATGGCGTATAAATAAAAGTTTTTTCTCTATTGAGCGTTTCCCAAGAATAATTCAAAACTTTTAGTCCACATCCAGGGGACCCCTTTATTGATGATTCCAGATCGAATACCTCTTCATATGACCAGTCCCTGCCAGGAGCCATCAAATCGACAACCAATTCAGTGAGTCTAACACCGCCCGAGTAATCTTCTGTTACAATATTTTTTAGTTCTTTCAGTCTTTGTGGGCTTAACATTTTATCCTCCAAAATATAACTTTCCATTAACTCTCGGAAATCCACCACAGCGAATACCTAGATCTTGCTGGTGAAGTTTACATCCAAAATCTTTGGTAACATACATTGGAAATTCTCCGCATCTTCCTACGTCACCTCGTGGAGATTCTTCCGGCTCAAAAGTAAAATAAGAGCAAGTTTTGCATTTATTCTCTTTAGGCTGATTAAGATATGAATCTAAGGCCATGATCATCATCGGTAAAGTTAATCTTGGATGAACTCCCTGGAGCAACATAGGCAAATCTTCTGGAGAAAATTTTGGAATAAACATCGCGGTTCCAAGAGTTTCTTTCCACCCAGGAGGCATATAATTCTTTATCCAACATTCAATTTCAAAAATCATTTCCCATTGTTTTTCATCTGAGTTCATTAGATTTCTCCTTACTAACAAACCAGGAACCAGCCCATTCATTTGGGCCTTCAATATCAATAGTAACAATTTGATGATGGCTAGTTCCATTAATGCAAACTTTAGGCACATTTCTGACAGCTATTACTTTATGGGGACCAATATTGTCGCCCATTAGCCTTTCAAATGTATCTCGCAAGTATATCATATTTTCGCCCTGAAAAGTAACAAAATCTCCAACTTTAAATGTGGGTTTCATTTATCCCCCTTAAATCCGTCACATTCTTCTAACCAAGTTGGATCAAAGTTAAAGGGCCACGCAAACCAGCCATTTTTAATGCCATGAGAATTGCCTTTTACTTTTGCATTCCAATTTCTACAAAAGCTGTGACAATCTCCTGGAATGCTTTGCCTAAACTCACAATCATAACATTTATTCATCATCTTCACATTCTCCACACTGTGGTTTTCCGGCTTTATAAATACCGCAGAACTCGCAGGAGAAAAGGATTTCTCCTGGGTTATTTTCAGACCATGTACAAGAGCACGGAAAACCCATTTGAGGATTACCACACATGCACTTATTTTTGCTAGTCTTTTTCAATGTTTTTTCCTTAACCAAAATATGCTGAAAATGGCAAATTCCACAGAAGTTTACAGCCAACAATTGCCATGATGACAAAAAAAACTTTAAAGAAAACGTTGAACCAGCTATTTCTGGCCCAGGCGCATGCAAAAACTATGAACACAAAAGTTGAAATCAAAACGAACAAATTCATTTCATCCTCCAAAGTTTTAATTTAATTATATCAAAAAATTTAAAATCTGTAAACGTTATTTTATATCTTCAAAGGGTTTTAGCCATGGAAGATAACAATATTCAATGCCTTCTGGGCCCTGAACATTGACATGATTAGGCCAAGGTTCTCCCCATGGTCCGACAATAATTAAATATAACCCATCTTCGACGTCAAGGAAGTGCTGACCTTTAAAAAATGGATAATCAACTTTGTGTTTTTTCACTGTCTACTCCTTAAACTCATGAATCTTAGCACGAAGAATGTGTTCAGTATTAAATTCGAATCCATGTTCGATCACCCAGGCAAAAAGTTCTCGAAGAACAATACCAACCTTAGGGCCGGGCTTGATATTAAGGATATTGATTACATCATTGCCATTAATCGCAAGATCCTTTACAGAAGGTGCCAGATGACCCCTAAGAACACTTCTAAATCTTTTAATAATATCCTTAACATCATCAAGAGTAAGATTACTCTTCGCCAAATTACCNATTCTATCAGCAATCCGAAGTCTAAGGAAATCCTCGAAGCTNACATTAAATTCAGCAAGTTTGGCAAAAAGAGACCGAATGCCTTTTGCATTAAGATGCCCAATAGGTAGCATATGGCAGGTAATAAAATTTGTTACAGTTTCAATTTCCTCAAGAGAGAACCGAAGAGCAGCAAGTTCCTTTCTTGCAATATCTCTACCATTAAATTCGTGACCAATGAATCTGCCATCACCATGTTTCTTCCAGGCTTTAGGTTTACCGACATCATGGAGAAAACCGGCAAGCCTAAGAAGCGGAAACTTAGAACTAATAGAATCACCAACAATCATGGAATGGGTCCACACATCTTCACGGTGCCACTTCCCATGATCATGGCCAATAGTCTTTACCAATTCAGGAAAGATAAATTCAAGGACACCAATGTCAGCCAAAGCTTTAAAGAAAAGACTTGGTTTAGGAAGTTCAAGAGCCTTAAGAATTTCAAGGCGAATTCTTTCTTTATCGACATGGTCTTTCACCAAAAACCGGTGATTTCTAAGAGCTTCAAAGGTTTTCTTAGCAAATTTACCTTCAAACTTGGCAAGAAATCTACAGGCTCTAATAATTCTATTAGGGTCCTGGTGAATTCTCTCCGCTGGGTTNCCGACGAAACGAATAATCCTCTTTTCAAGGTCTTCTCTACCACCAAAAAGATCAATAACATCACCACTGAATTGGCACCAGGTAAGGGTATTAATAGTCAAATCCCTTCGGCTAAGGTCCTCTTCAAGAGAATTGGCAAACTCAAATTCACAATTTTTATCACCAATACCTTTATGTTTATCTTTACGAAAAGTAGCTACATCAATTCCATTAATGCTGGCTACAGGAAAACTCTTACCAACAAACTTAACCACTTGGTCGGCAAAAAGATGGGCAATTTGCTCGGGGCGGGCATTAGTCACAATATCTTCATCGTGNCTGGGTTTCCCGGCCAGGAAATCTCTTACAGCACCACCAGTGACATAAGCAGCAAAACCATTTTTGCAAAGCCTATCAATGATGTGCTCTCTGGTAAAAGTTTCACGGCTATTCATAAGTTAATTATATTCAAATCCTCAATTTTTTGTAAACAGGCTAAACTAAAATTTATTCCTCAATATAAACTGCATGCCAATAACCGCCGGCTCCGGCCCACACAACCTCCGGTTTCCTTTCTTCCCACCCCGGATAATAATTAGCTAAGATTACATAGTAATCTTTTTTAGCAATTTTTTCTTTGCCTGGAAAGGTTCCGTGTATCTTGGTACCGCTTTTTACCAAAAATTTATCGCCTTTTTTGTACACAAAAAAATCTCCTTTTAGTTAATTATATCAAATCCGCGGTTTTTTGTAAACTGGTAAAGAAAATTAAACTTTCACATATTTAAACATTCCGTTTAATACTTCTCGGCACTCTTCACAAAGCCACATAATCTTTGTTGTGTCCCATTTTCTTTTCTGGCCATAACCTATCCATATGTACGTTGACCTTACTTTTTGAGTTTCGTCAGCCGCAAAACAATAACTACATTTGGCATAGCTAATTTCAGTATATTTTAAGGGCTTCTTTACTCTTTTTGTCTTAACTTTTTCAGGTTCAGTAAATTCCACTTTCTCTATTTTCCTGCCCCACATATCAGGAAAGCCCGGTGTCCATGGCAAGCCTTTGTAACTTATTTCTTCACACATATTATTCTCCTTAAAATTTACAATCTTTAGCGTCTTTATCACTTCTGAAGCGAAGAAACTCAGGATGCCGATATCTTTTATTGGCAGTAGGCTCTTGAGCTTTAAACTCAATAACTTGGCCAATCATTTTATTTTTATTCTTCCAAATGGTAAATCTTTCTTCATCGGTCATACCAGAGACTCTGGCAACTTCAGTCAATTTGCCATCAATATATTGGCCAATAAGTAAAGCACCAAAAGAAGATTTATATTTACCAGTACCAGGATGATAGCCCATAATGACAGCATCATAGGTTTCGAATTTCTTTACTTTAAGCCAGTCTTTATTTCTTTTACCTTCGGCATAAACACTATGGCGATTTTTAAGAATTACACCTTCGCCNCCTTTGTTAACAATTTGAATAAAAGTCTTAGGCGAATTTTCAAGGGCCTCCAAATAGACCCAATTTTTTTTAATATGATTAGGTAATTGCCCAACAGCCTTTCTCAAAAAAACTTTGCGTGTTTCCAGAGGAAGACCTCTGAGGTCTCTGCCCTTATAATAAAGAATATCAAACACATAATATCTAACCTTCATGCCATTCTTCAGAAGCTCCTGGGCTTTATCAGGAGAACTGCCCATAAGGGAAACAGTACCACCAAAGTTTTCCCCGCCGCAAACTTCGCCATCAAAGACAGTAAGAGCAAAATTTAAATCCTTAAAGGTAACATGTCCCCTAAGATTTTCGGTCTTTTCTACNGGCTTGCCAGTTTTGATTGAGGTACGGCGGGAGGTAAGTTTTGGATTACCATGTTTATCAAATTGAAGGGTGTATCTGGAGCCATCTAGCTTCTCTTCACAGATATAATCTGGGTGTTTCCAAAGTAACTTCAGTTTCTCATCAGGCAACTCGCCGGCCATCATGGGTACAATGTTCATGCTTTCACCTCTTATTTACCTATTTCCTTTATAAAAAGTTCTCGGCCTTTATCAGTAAACTCAAAAACTTGATCTTTAAATCTTCCCTTCCCGCCTTCATCCCAAATACTGATGAGACCTTTTTTTACCAAAGAACTAACTACTCCTCGATAAATTTTTTCGTCAAGACCGGATTTATTGCAAACGGCGAAGGACCACTGTCCATATTCCAAGCAATCACCAAAATCTGTTTTCCGGGAAGCTTCTAAAACAAGAATTTCAAATTTAGTAAGATTTTCTGTTTTCATAATTTAATTATATTAAAAAATTTAAAATCTGTAAACGTAAAATTTTATTACATAGCGCCCGACTCCTTAAAAAAATGATGTTTAATTTCTTCTTCATTTTCAATAATCACGTCAGCTAAATTTTCAGTAGCACAAGAGCCATATTTTAAAAGGTCTATAAAGTCTGACCATTCATAAAAGGTTTGACAAATAGAACCAACATTTACAAATGTATATCCTTCTTCCCCTTGAAAAATATTAGTTCTAACATGTTCACCAGAGACACTAGATATTAATTTAACAACTTTCATATTATTTACTCCTTAAGAGCTAAATTCTATTAAATACCTTATATTACATCTGCTGGGAGAATATACAATCATCTCATTATTTAAAACTCCAGATTGTCCTGCTTTAGCAAATGTTGAATCATATCCACGAGCTGGCCAGGAAGATTGCCATCCACGAGTAGGAATGTAGTATTTTCCCATAGCCACATCAGCCAAAAACATGAAACAATTTTTATCACGAGGAGCACTATCCCATACTCCACCAAAACTATAGTTTAAAGCTTTAGTAGACTGATCTGAGAAATATAAGCCGTTTCCATACATTGCACCAGTAGTCTGCATTGTACTAAGAGTTTTAGGAAGTAAAAAGCCGCTTTTCAAAATACTAAGAACATTAAATTTACGCGTACCATGCCAAAGAAGGCGAATGTCAGATAATTTAGCACCATCAGAATCAAAATTCTTTTGCATTTCATGCAACGTAACTTCATAAAATTTAACAGGTTTAAGAACTCTAGAGGGATGCCTGGCATTCATGCTATCATAAAACATTCTTTCAATTTTAGAAATCATAGAATTATTAGTAAGAATTTTAAGTTCAGCATTAAATAAATTTGGCGTGCTTGCAATAGAAGTTTGCACAGAAGAATCTTCAGCGGCCTTCATTCTAGCCAAAGCCAAATCTGCAGAAGCTTCAAGCTGATCGAGCAGAGAACTTTGATTTGTAAGAGTATTTCTACTTGTGAAAAAATTTCTGTGCCAGCCACGAGAATGGCCAACTTCTTGTGGAATGCACATAAGATAATCATTTAATTCTTCCATATACCGCTTAGAATCAAAATCTTTTTCTTTAACATAAACAGCCAAGTTATCAAGAAGGAGACGAGCCTGCTGAATAGTATCTTTAGTGATCACACCTACTGGAGTGCTTACAATGCCGGTTTTCAAATCGACATTAAGTTTACCACCAGAAGCCACATAAAGTTCATGTCTATTAGCTTTAACCAAATGCTCAATAAGAGAAATTAACTCTGGATTTCCAGAAGCTAATTGTTGATGGGCGGCCTCTTTAATAATTTCTTTGTGAGCACTTGCTGAAAGGCTTGGAGTGGTTGCATGAGCTTCAACAAGAATAGGAATTTCTTTATAAGGCGGTTTAAATCCTGGAGTATCTTCTTTACCGCGGGAGCGAGTTTTAGATTTTATTTTATTGTCAAGCTCTCGGCGAGTCATTATTTTTGATTCAGTTTGCGCGCTTTTTCCAACACGACCATATTTAACAGTACACATCTGCGTTTCTGTGTCATATGTATACGACCAAAATTTATTGTTATTATTGCCAGCATCTGTGCAAACAAACATTTTCTTTTCAATGGCCATTTGATTTTCCGGTTTTTAATTTAATTATATCAAATCTAGAAAATTTTGTAAACAGACTTAGAAAAAAATGTGCAGCGCAAGTAGGATTCGAACCTACATAAAGCCGATTAACAGTCGGTTCCCTTACCAAGTCGGGCACTGCGCTATAAAAATTTGGTGGACACGGGGAGAGTCGAACTCCATCTTCCTGATTGCAAGTCAAGCGCTCTTCCAATTGAGCTACCGGCCCTTAATTTTTAGCATCATAATCAAGATATCTGTTAATGAGATTTGACAAATCCTTTAAAGCCTGCCTCTCGCCAACAGAAAGTTTTATTACCCAGGGCATTAAAGATAATACAAGGCCAAATTTTGAGACATATTCAAGTAAATCTGCACGATCCGCCATTAGAAAAACCTCGTTTTTAATTTCATTATATCAAAAAATTTAAAATCTGTAAACGAAAAAAAAA
>JGI20214J51650_10001473_pt1 | contig 14922 bp, 14 predicted proteins | sample WetSurMetagenome_FD_51650 | JGI IMG/M metagenome (IMG submission 51650) | reverse complement strand
CCGCCTCGACGGTGAGGTCGCGCCCGCCGCCTCGGCAGTCGCCGCCGGCGAACAGGCGCGGCACGCCGGTGCGGCCGTCGTCGTCGGCCCGGACGCGGCCGCCATGCAACGCGAGGCCGCTGCCCTGCAGCGGGCCGTCGTCGAGGCGCTGGCCAATGGCCTTGAACACCATGTCGGCCTCGAGCAACTGCTGGCCGCCGCCGGCGCGCGCGAAGCGCACCGCGGCGACATGGCTGCCGCTGCCGACCACTTCCAGCGGCGTGAGGCCGAAGTGGATCGTCACGCCCCGCGTCTGCGCCCAATCTCGCTCGGCGAGCGAGGCCGGCATCTCCTGTGGCCCGCGCCGGTAGGCGATGTGCACCTCCTCGGCGCCAAGCAGCCTGCTCTGCACCGCCGCGTCGACTGCCGTCATGCCGCCGCCGATGACGACCACGCGACGGCCGATCGGCAGCGCGGCGAGGTCCTGCGCCTGGCGCANGTCGGCGATGAAGTCGACTGCGTCGCGCACGCCGCCGAGGTTCTCGCCCGGGATGCCCAGCCGGTGCGTGCGGGTGAGCCCGACGGCGAGGTAGACGGCGTCGAACTCGCGCTGCAACGCGGCCAGCTGCTCGGCGCCGTCCAGGCGCCAGCCCAGGCGCAGCGTGATGCCGCCAATGTCGAGCAGCCAGTCGGCTTCGGCCTGGGCGAAGCCGCCAGCCATCTTGTAGGCCGCGAGGCCGAATTCATTGAGCCCGCCGGGGATGGCCTTGGCGTCGTGGATCACCACCTCGTGTCCACGGCGCGCGAGCGCGAACGCGCAGGCCAGGCCGGCGGGGCCTGCGCCGACGACCGCGATGCGCCGGCCGGTCGGCGCGGCGCGCGCGAACAGCGTGCTCACCGGGCGCTGCATCGCGGCGTCGAGCGCGTGGCGCTGCAGCCGGCCGATCTCGACAGGCTTGCCCTGTTCCGTGTTGCGCACGCAGACCTGCTCGCACAGCACTTCGGTCGGACAGGCGCGCGCGCAGGTGCCGCCGAGCGGGTTCGCGTCGAGGATGGTGCGCGCCGCACCACGCAGGTTGTCGTCGGCGATGCGGCGGATGAAGCTCGGCACGTCGATCGCGGTCGGGCAGGCCCGGGTGCAGGGCGCGTCGTAGCAGTACAAGCAGCGCTCGGCTTCGACCATTGCCTGCGCGCGCGTCAGTGGCGGCACGGCGTCGGCGAAGGCGGCGGCGTACTGCGCCGACGTGCGCCGCGCGCTGCGCACGTCGGGGGCGGAAGGCTCGGTCATTCGGCACGCTCCTCGGAGGCTCGGTGCGGGGGCAAGGAATCTGACCGTTTGGTCAGGATCGACATCGATGCTACGCAACCCGCGTGCCATGCCCAATGCGGGTAGACCCGCCCGACGCGGCGCGCTGCGGCACGACGTTGGTGCGAATTCGGGTTTGCGAGCGCACCGTCGGCTGGCATGGAACTGGCTTTCCTGGGCCAGAATAAGCTGACCATTCGGTTAGGTTCGCACCCCCGCTCAGCCTTCATGTCCGTTTCCGAGCTTGCCGTCTCCGTGCGCCGCGCCAGCGTCGTCTACTCCGCCGCCGACGCCCCGGTGCACGCGCTGCAGGAGGTCGACCTGGCAATCGCGCCGGGCGAGTTCGTCTCGCTGATCGGGCCGTCAGGCTGCGGCAAGACGACGCTGCTGCGCGTGATCGCCGACCTCGAGCCGATCAGCGCCGGCGCGGTGCAGGTCAACGGCATGAGCCCGCGCGACGCGCGGCTGGCGCGCGCCTATGGCTACGTGTTCCAGGCGCCAGCGCTGTTCCCGTGGCGCGACGTGCTCTCCAACGTGATGCTGCCTCTGCAGATCCAGGGCCGCAGCGCCGCGGAGTGCAAGGCGGTCGCGCTCGAGCATCTGGCGCGCGTCGGTCTCACCGGCTTCGAGCGCAAGTACCCGTGGCAGCTGTCGGGCGGGATGCAGCAGCGAGTCTCGATCGCGCGCGCGCTCGGCTTCGAACCCAAGCTGCTGATGATGGACGAGCCGTTCGGCGCGCTCGACGAGATCACGCGCGACCGGCTCAACGAGCAGCTGCAGCAGCTCTGGCAGCGCGAGCGGCGTACGGTGGTCTTCGTGACCCACTCGATCGCCGAGGCGGTCTACCTGTCGACGCGCATCGTCGTGATGTCGCCGCGGCCCGGACGCATCGTCAAGGACATCCGCAGCCCGCTGCCCGAGGCGCGCCATCTCGGGCTGCGCGACACGCCCGAGTTCATGGCCGTCGCGCACGAGCTGCGCGAGGCGCTGGGGCACGGCCGCGATGAATAGGTTGGCGCCGGTCGCCGCAGTGCTCGCCGCCGGGCTGCTGCTCTGGTACCTGGGCTGCATCGGTTTGAACGCGAACGGCGTCATCGAGCGGGTGCTCTCCGACCACCCGGGCTGGACCGCAAAGGACCTGATCCTCGCGTGCTGGTCGATGGAGCGGCCGGTGCTGCCGGCGCCGCACCAGGTCGCGATCGACCTGTGGACGAGCCTCGTCGACTGGCCGCTCGACTCGCCGCGCAACCTGCTCTTCCATGCCGCGGTTACCGCACAGTCCACGCTCGTCGGCTTCGTGCTCGGCGGCCTGTTCGGCGTGCTGCTCGCCGCGGCGATCGTCCATTCGCGCACACTGGACCGCGCCCTGCTGCCGTGGATCGTCGCGTCGCAGACGGTGCCGGTGCTCGCGATCGCGCCGATCGTGCTCGTGATCCTGGGCAGTCTCGGGTTCTCGGGTGTCGCACCGAAGGCGGCGATCGCGATGTACCTGTGCTTCTTCCCGGTCACGGTGGCGATGGTGCAGGGCCTGCGCTCGCCGCAGCGCATCGAGACCGAGCTGCTGCACACCTACGCCGCGAGCCGTCTCCAGGCGTTCTGGATGCTGCGCCTGCCGGCGGCGCTGCCCTTCTTGTTCCCGTCGCTGCGCGTCGCGGTCGCGGCCGGGCTCGTCGGCGCGATGGTCGCCGAGCTGCCCACCGGCGCGCAGGCCGGTCTCGGCGCGCGGTTGCTCACCGCCTCGTACTACGGCAACACGGTCGGTATCTGGTCGGCGCTGGTGTTGTCGGCGCTGCTCGGCTTGACGCTGACGGCGGCGGTGGGTGCGCTCGAGCGCATCGTCATGCGCCGGCGGAGGGCGGGGTGACCGAGTTGCGCCGCTTCCTGCTCGGCGCCCTGATGCCGGCCCTGCTGCTGGCTGTGGGCGTCTGGATCTTCGTGCCGGTGCCGGGTGGCGAAGGCGGGCCCCGGCCGGCGCTGTGGGTCGCGCTGCTCGTGCTGCTATGGCTCGCAGCGCGCAGCCTGCGCGCGCTCGCCGCGCTCGACGGCCACGCCGCGCTGCCGAGCGCGACCGCGGCGCTGTTCGGCCTGTGGGTGCTGTACTTCTGGCAGGTCGGCGTGACGGCGTTCGACGTGCCGCGCGTGCTGCTGCCGGCGCCGAGCGCGATCGCCCTGGCGATGGTCGGCCAGGCCGCGACGCTGGCGCGCGACTTCGTGCAGACGGTGCTGAAGGCGGTGCTCGTAGGCTGGGTGCTGGGCTCGGCGCTGGGCTTCGCGGTCGGCGTCGCGATCGACCGGCTGCCCTTCCTGCAGCGCGGGCTGCTGCCGGTAGCCAGCCTGACGAGCACGATCCCGCTCGTCGCGGTGGCGCCGATCATGGTGATGTGGTTCGGCTTCGAATGGCCGTCCAAGGCCGCGGTCGTCGTGCTGATGACGTTCTTCCCGATGCTCGTCGCGACGCTCGCCGGGCTGCAGGCGGCGGGGCGCATCGAGCGCGAGCTGATGCACAGCTACGCGGCGAGCTACCGGCGCACGCTGCTCGACCTGCGGCTGCCCTGCGCGCTGCCTTTCATCATGAGTGCGCTCAAGGTCAACGCGACGCTGGCGCTGATCGGCGCGATCGTCGCCGAGTTCTTCGGTTCGCCCACGGTCGGGCTCGGGTTCCGCATCAGCACCGAGGCCTCGCGCATGAACATGGCGCTGGTCTGGGGCGCGATCGTGGTCGCCGCGGTCACCGGCTCGCTGGCCTATGCCTTGCTCGTCCAGCTGGAGCGCCGCTGGGCGTTCTGGCACCCTTCGGTGCGCTCGCGCTGAGCGGCATCGTGATTACTTTCTTCCAACCTCGAGGAGCACAACCATGATGGGTCGATCCATGAAGTTCGCGCTTGCTGCGCTGGCGCTGGCCTGCGGCGTCGGCGCACAGGCCGCCGACAAGTTCACCGTGCAGATGAAGTGGGTGCCGCAGGCACAGTTCGCCGGCTACTACGTCGCCGCGGCCAAGGGCTACTACAAGGCTGAAGGGCTGGACGTGACGATCAAGCCGGGCGGCCCGGATGTCTCGCCGGTGCAGGTGATCGCCGGCAACGGCGCCGACGCGATCGTCAATTGGATGCCCGACGCGCTCGCCGCGCGCGAGGCCGGCGTGCCGCTGGTCAACATCGCGCAGATCTTCGACCGCTCGGGCCTGATGCTGACCTGCAAGAAGTCGGCTGGCGTGCACACGCCCGCCGACTTCAAGGGCAAGACGCTCGGTGTCTGGTTCGGCGGCAACGAATACCCGTTCCTGAACTGGATGGCCAAGCTCGGCCTCAAGCCCGATGTCGACATCAAGGTGCTCAAGCAGGGCTTCAACGTCGACCCGCTGCTGCAGAACCAGGCAGCCTGCATCTCGACGATGATCTACAACGAATACTGGCAGCTCATCGACGCCGGCCTCAAGCCCAGCGACCTGGTGACGTTCTACTATCAGGACCAGGGCGTCGCGTCGCTCGAAGACGGGCTCTACGTGCTCGCGCCCAAGCTCAAGGACAAGGCCTTCGTCGACCGCGCCGCGCGCTTCCTGCGCGCCACGCTCAAGGGCTGGGACGACGCCGTCAAGGACCCGGCCTTCGCCGCGAAGGCGGTGGTCGCGGCCGACCCGTCAGGCAGCGCGACCTACAAGGTGCAGCTGCGCCAGATGGAGAACGTGGCCAAGCTGATCACGAACGCGAACACCTCCAAGGTCGGCTACCTCGACCCTGCCGCCTACGAGCGCACGGTGAAGGTGCTGCTTGCCGCCGGCAGCACACCGGTGATCAAGAAGGACCCGGGCCCCGGCGCCTACACGCACGTCGTGTGGGAGGACGCGATGAAGCTGAAGAAGTGAACGCAGCGCCGCGGTCTTCGGGCGGCCCGATCCGGCAGGCCAACCGCGAGCGCATCCTCGGCGCGGCGGAGGCGATCTTCGCTCGCGCCGGCTTCAACGGCGCGACGATGGCCGCGATCGCCGACGCCGCCGGCCTGCCGAAAGCGAACCTGCACTACTACTTCGGCAGCAAGCAAGCGCTGTACCGCGAGGTGCTCGCGAGCACGCTGCACGAATGGCTGCTGCCGATGGACGGCCTGGTGCCCGAGGCCGACCCGCGCGTCGCGCTCGAGCGCTACCTGCGCGCCAAGCTGGCTCTGTCGGCGGCGCGCCCCGACGCGTCGCGCGTGTTCGCGAACGAGCTGCTGCACGGTGCGCCGGTGCTCGGCGACATGCTGCGCACCGAGCTGCGCGCGATGGTGCGGCGCAAGGCCGCGGTGATCGAGGGCTGGATCGCCGCTGGCCGGATGGCGCCGGTCGATCCGGTGCACTTGTTCTTCACGATGTGGGCGGCGACGCAGACCTACGCCGATTTCGACGTCCAGGTGCGCGCCGTGCTCGGCCGCAGCCGGCTCAGCGTGCGCGACCACGAACGCGCGGCCGACCACGTGGTCACGCTGATCCTGCGCGGCTGCGGGCTGGCTTGAGCCGCGAGGCCGCGGTGCCCGCTACCGCGGTCGGCATCATCGACACCTTGCCGACGCAGACTTGACCCGATGTCGCGCCCGACCCTTCCGACCCTGCGGCTCGTTCGCGCCGACCGCGTGCCCGCGCAGCGCCTGCACCGGGCCTTCGGCGCAGCCTTTGCCGATTATCTGATCGGCCCGTTCACGCTGGCGCTCGACCAATGGCCCCGTTTCCTCGCCCGCCAAGGCGTGGATCTGGCCTCGAGCAGGGTCGCACTGGACGGCGAGCAGCCNCTCGCCTTCGCGCTGGTTGCGCCGCGCCCGGATATCGGGCGCTGGCGTCTGGCNACGATGGGCGCGCTGCCGGCGGCGCGCGGCTCGGGCGCGGCGCCGATGTTGCTCGACGACGTCGTCGAGCGCGCGCGGGCGTCCGGCGCCGCTGGCGTGGAGCTCGAGGTGTTCGCGCNGAACGAGCGCGCCGTCAGGCTGTACCGCNGCCGCGGCTTCGAGGAGCTGCACGCGCTGCACGGCTACGACGGGGGCNCGAGCGATCCGGTNCCGCCCGAGAGCGTGCAGGCGCAGGCGAAAGCGAAGGCCGTCGAGTGTGATGCCGCCTGGGCTTGGCTCGCCGAGGCCATGCGCGAGGTCGGGGATCTTCCGTTGCAGGTCACGCCGGCCTCGCTGTCGGCGATCGCTGCGCCGTTGCAGGCCTGGCGTGCGGGGAGCGCCCAGCTGGTGCTGGCCGATGACGCGGGCGGCAGCATGACCGTCCACAGCCTGGTCGACCGCGACGCGCGCCAGGCCGACGCGCAAAGCCTGGTGGAGGGCCTGCTCGCTCGCCATCCGGGCAGGGACATCAAGGTCCCGGCACTGCAGCGTTCTGACCTGGGTGGCGACGCACTCCGGCGCACCGGGTTCCGGGTCCAGCCGCTGCACCAATGGCTGATGCTGAGGCCGCTCTGACCGGTTCGGTGAAGCCGCCGCGGCCGGGCCAGCGCCGTGCCGCGGATTTGGGACAATCGCTGCCAGCATGAACCCGAACGACATTCCCGCCTACATGGCTCACGTGGGCGTTAGCGCGCGTGCCGCCGCCACCGCGATGGCCGCGGCGCCGACCGCGGCCAAGGATCGCGCGCTGCGTGCGCTGGCGCTGCGGCTGCGCGAGCAGACCGTCGCGCTCCAGGCCGCGAACGCGCTCGACCTGGCTGCGGCGCGCGCCGCCGGCCTGGCGGCGCCGCTGGTCGACCGGCTGAAGCTAACGCCGGCGATCGTCGAGACCGTGGCCCAGGGCTGCGAGCAGCTCGCCGCGATGCCCGACCCGGTGGGCGAGATCAGCGGCGTCAAGCGCCGGCCGAGCGGCATCAGCGTGGGCCAGATGCGGGTGCCGCTGGGCGTGTTCGGGATGATCTACGAGAGCCGGCCGAACGTGACGATTGAGGCCGCGTCGCTCGCCGTCAAGAGCGGCAACGCGTGCATCCTGCGTGGCGGCTCGGAGGCGTTGCAGTCCAACCTGGCGCTGTGGCGCCTGGTGCAGGCGGCGCTGGTAGAGGCCCGGCTACCCGCGGACGCGGTGCAGCTCGTCGAGACCACCGACCGCGCCGCGGTCGGCCGGCTGATCGCGATGCCGGAATACGTGGACGTGATCATCCCGCGCGGCGGCAAGGGCCTGATCGAGCGCATCAGCGCCGAGGCCAAGGTGCCGGTGATCAAGCACCTGGACGGAAACTGCCATGTCGTCGTCGACGCCGAGGTCGATCTCGAGCTCGCGCTGCGCGTGACCGACAACGCGAAGACGCAGAAATACAGCCCCTGCAACGCCGCCGAGTCGCTGCTCGTGCACCAGGCGCAGGCGGCAGACTTCCTGCCGCGCATCGGCGCTATTTTCGCGGCCAAGGGCGTCGAGATGCGGTGCTGCGCGCCGAGTCTGGCGCTGCTCAGCGCCGTGCCGGGTGCGCGCGTCGTCGCGGCGACCGAGGCCGACTGGTCCGAGGAATACCTGGCGCCGATCATCAGCGTCAAGGTCGTCGCCAGCCTCGATGAGGCGATCGCGCACGTCAATCGCTACGGCTCGCACCACACCGACGCGATCCTGACGACGAACCACGTCTCGGCGATGCGCTTCCTGCGCGAGGTCGATTCGGCCAGCGTCATGGTCAATGCGAGTACCCGCTTCGCCGACGGCTTCGAGTACGGGTTGGGCGCCGAGATCGGTATCTCGACCGACAAGTTCCATGCGCGCGGGCCGGTCGGCCTGGAAGGGCTGACCTCGCTCAAGTGGGTCGTGCTCGGGCAGGGCGAAGTGCGCGCCTGAGCGCGCGCGACGACGGCCCATGTCGGACGCGCAGATCGCCGTTTTCGGTGTCGCGGCCGTCCTCGTCTTCTGGATGGTCGGCGCCTACAACCGACTGGTCGAGTTGCGCAACGCGATCGGCGCCGCCTGGCAGCTCGTCGACGACGCGCTGAAGCGGCGCGGCGACGCGATCGTCCCGCTCGTGGCCGAGCTGCGCGGGCCACTCGCCGCCGAGCATGGCGCGCTCGACGCGCTGCTCACCGCGCAGGCCCAGGTGCGCGCCGCCGCCGATGCGCTGGGCACGAAGCCGGTGACGGCGCCGCGTGTCGGCGCGCTCGTCGCCGCCGAGGCGGCGATGGTGTCGGCGTCGAGCCGCGTGCTGGCCTTGCTCGATCAGCACGGCGACCTGCGCTGCGAACCCGATGTGGTGCCGCACGCGACCGCGTTGCGCGAAGGCGGCGCGCGGCTGGCCTTTGCGCGCCAGCTCTTCAACGAGGCCGGCCAGGCCTACGACGACGCGCTGCATCAGTTTCCGACCCGGCTGCTGGCCGGGCTGTTCGGCTTCGGCGACGCGGGCCGTCTTTGAACCGATAGCGGCGGGGCTAGGGCTGGCCGACGACCGAAGCGGTCGCGACGAGCTCCTCGAACAGCGCCATCGACACCTGGCCCGACACCGCGTAGGGGTCGAGCGTCGCGCGCTCCGAGTACTTCAGCAGCAGCGCCGGGTTCAGTCGCGCCATGTTGACCTGGCCCATGGACCAGCCGGCGAATCTGCGCTCGCCGATCTCCTCATACTTGAGCAGCTCGACCTGGGTGTGGCGCGGGTCGGCCGCGATGCGGTTGTAGAGCCGGTTCACGGCGCTGCGTCCGCCTTCGAGCACCTGCAGGAAGATGCCCTCCGAAAAGCACAGCACGCCGGTGATGCCGTGGGCCGGGTTGGCGGCCTTGGACTGGCGCAGGATCGCGACCAGCGCCGTCTGATCGACCGCGGGCACCGCCCGGCTGGCGTACATCAGTCTGACGAGCATTCGACTCACCCTTGCTTTCGCGGCAGCAGCGAGAGGAACTCGCGGCGCAGGTTGGCGTCCTTCAGGAAGGCGCCGCGCATCACGCTGTTGACCATCGCNGTCTCGGTGTCCTTGACGCCGCGCCAGTGCATGCAGAAATGGTCGGCCTCCATCACGATCGCCAGGCCGTCGGGGCGCACCCGCTCCTGCAGTTCGTTGGCGAGCATCGTCACCGCCTCTTCCTGGATCTGCGGCCGGCTCATCACCCAGTCGGTGATGCGCGCGTACTTGGACAGGCCGATCAGGTTGCTGTGCTCGTTCGGCAGCAGGCCAATCCAGACCTTGCCGAAGATCGGGCACAGGTGGTGGCTGCATGCGCTGCGCACGGTGATCGGGCCGACGATCATCAGCTCGTTCAGCCGCTCGGCGTTCGGGAACTCGGTCACCGAAGGCATCGGGTGGTAACGGCCGCGGAAGACTTCCTCGATGTACATCTTGGCCACCCGCTTGGCCGTCTCCTGCGTGTTGTGGTCGCTGTCGGTGTCGATCACGAGCGCGCGCAGTACCTCCTGCAGCTTGGTCTGGACCTCGGCCTTCAACTCCGCGAGCTCGCCGTCGTGGACGAATGCGGCGATGTTGTCGTTCGCGTGGTAGCGCTGGCTCGCGTTCACGAGTCGCCAACGGATGCGCTCGGAAACCGGCAGCGCGGCGAGTTCGTCTTCACTGCGCAGTAGCGCTGGCGGGGCGGCGACTTTCGGCATCGATGGGCGGCGCGGGCGCGGGCAACACGGGAAACGCATTGTGCGTCGTAGGCCGTTGACGCGCAGAGCAGGGCTTAGACTGCCCTGGCCGTGACATCCCCCGCCCCGTCCCTGCCGCTGTCGCGCCTGCTCGATCTCACCGCCGACGCCGTGCTTGCGGTGACGAGCGGCAAGTCGCTCACCGACGTGCTCGCGCGCTGCCCCGCGGACGCGCGACCGGGCGTGCAGGCGCTGAGCTTCCACGTGATGCGCTGGCTCGGCAGCGCTGGCGAGGTGCGCGCCGTGATGGCGCCGAAGACGCCGCCGCCGAACGTCGATTCGCTGCTGATCACAGCGCTCGCGCTGCTCTGGCCGACCGACGCACCGCCCTATGCCGAGCACACGCTGGTTGACCAGGCCGTGAACGCGGCGCGCCATCGCACGCCGGCGGCGGCCGGCTTCATCAACGCGGTGCTGCGCCGCTTCGTGCGCGAGCGCGACGCGCTCGTCGTCGCCGCGCGCCACGCGCCAGTGGGCGCGTGGAACCACCCGCCTTGGTGGATCGAGCGCATCCGGCACGACTGGCCGGCGCAGTGGCAGGCGTTGCTCGAGGCCGACAACCTGCACCCGCCAATGACGCTGCGTGTAAACGCGCGCCGCGGCAGCGGCGCCGCCTACCTTCAGCGCCTGGCCGCGCAGGGCCGCGGCGCGAGCCTGATCGACGAGCCCGCGCTCGGCGGCCAGGCGGTGGTGCTGGACCAGCCCTGCCCGGTACCGCAGCTGCCCGGCTTCGCCGAGGGCGAAGTCTCGGTCCAGGANGCCGCGGCCCAGCGCGCGGCGCGGCTGCTGCTCGCTGGCGGCCTGAAGCCGGGTGCGCGCGTACTCGACGCCTGCGCCGCACCGGGAGGCAAGACCTGCCATCTGCTCGAGCTGGCCGAACTCGAGCTGCTCGCGCTCGACAGCGACCCGCAGCGCCTGCAGCGCGTGCAAGACAACCTGAACCGGCTCCAGCTCAAGGCCGAACTGAAGGCCGCCGATGTGCGGGATACCGCGCGCTGGTGGGATGGGCGGCCGTTCGACGCGATCCTGCTCGACGCGCCCTGCAGCGCGTCCGGCATCGTGCGCCGCCACCCCGACGTGCGCTGGCTGCGGCGCAGCGACGACATCACCGCGCTCGCCCGGCTGCAGGCCGAGATGCTGGACGCGCTGTGGCCACTGCTCGCCCCCGGCGGGCGGCTGCTCTACGCCACNTGCTCGGTGTTTCGCGCCGAGGGCTCGGCGCAGACCGACGCGTTTTTGCAACGCCGGGGCGAGGCCGGCGCTCACCTCGACCCGCTGTCGCCCGGCCACCTGCTGCCGCTGGCCGACAATTCATCCGGGTCGTCACCCGGCCGCGGCCGGTCCTTGCAGGACGGCTTTTATTACGCCCTCTTCCACAAGACCTGAGCCCGCGTCCTGAGATCCCCATGCCAGCGCCGCCGGTCCGCCAAAGTCTGCTGCAGGGCCCGTGGCTCCTGCGGGCGCTGGCCGCGCTGGTCGCCGCCTGCGCGCTGTGGGCGACGCCGGTGCGGGCGCAGGGCGTCGAGCTCTCGCAGCTGCGGGCGACGCGCGAGGACGGATCGCTGAGCATCGACTTCGCCGCGCGCGTGATCCTGCCGCATGCGGTCGAGGACGCGATGCAGCGCGGCGTGCCTGTCTACTTCGTCGCCGAGGCGCAGCTGATGCGCCACCGTTGGTACTGGCGCGACGAGCGCGTCGCGCGCATTGAACGCTCGTGGCGCGTTGCCTACCAGCCGCTGACGTCAACCTGGCGCGTCGGTCTGGGCGGCTTCAACCAGAGCTACCCGACGCTGTCGGACGCGATGGCTACCGTCACGCGCAGCGCCGGCTGGAAGCTCGCCGAGCTGTCGACGCTCGACCCCGACAGCCGCTACTACGTCGAATTCAGCTATCGGCTCGACAACTCGCAGCTGCCGAGCCCGATGCAGCTCGGCCTGGGCGGCCAGGCAGAGTGGACGGTCGGCGTCGACCGCGTAATCAAGGTCGACCTCGCGCCATGATGAGCAAGTCCACCCGCTGGGCCTGGATCGTCTCGCTCGTCGCGACTGCCGGCGCGGCGCTGGTGCTGGCCTTCGTACTGTCGTTCGGCACCCAGGGTGGCGGCTTCTACGAGCGCCACTTCGTCTGGCTGTTCTGGGTCAACGTCGCGGTCGCGGCGCTGCTCGTCGTCGTCATCGGCCTGGCCGCGGTGCGGCTCGTCGTGCGTACGCGGCGCGGCAAGTTCGGCAGCCGGCTGCTGATCAAGCTGGCCGGCATCTTCGCGCTTGTCGGGCTGCTGCCCGGTTTGGTGATCTACACCGTCTCGTACCAGTTCGTCTCGCGCAGCATCGAGGCTTGGTTCGACGTGCGCGTGGCTGGCGCGCTGGACGCCGGCCTCGCGCTCGGCAAGGGCACGCTGGACGCGCTGGTGGCCGACGTCGCGAACAAGACGCGCGTCGCCGCCGAGCGGCTGAGCGACTCGCGCGACGCGATCGCACCGCTCGCGATGGAGGCGCTGCGCGAGCAGATGGGCGCGCGCGACGTCTCGCTGCTCGGTGCCGGCGGCCAGGTGCTGTTCACCGCCGGCGGCAGCGCAGCGGCGGTGCCGCCCGAGCGGCCGGGCGCGCAGCTGCTGCGCCAGGCGCGCCTGGTCGGCGTCGCGAGCCAGATCGAGGGTCTGGACGAGGACGCGCCGGGCAAGATCGACGGCGGCACGGCGCGCGTGCGCGCGGTCGCGCGCGTGCCCGACGCCGGCATCCGGCTCTCGCCCGGCGCCGACCGCTTCCTGATGGTGGTGCAGCCCATACCGCGCGCGCTCGCGATCAACGCGCTCGCGGTGCAGGCCGCGTACAGCGAATATCAGCAGCGCGCGCTCGCGCGCGACAGCCTGCGCCGGATGTACGTGGGCACGCTGACGCTGGCGCTGATCCTGGCCGTGTTCGGCTCGGTGCTGCTCGCGATCCTGCTCGGCAACCAGCTCGCGCGGCCNCTGCTGCTGCTCGCCGACGGCGTGCGCCAGGTCGCGGCCGGCGACCTGCAGCCCAAGCCGGTGTTCGCGTCGCGCGACGAGCTCGGCGGCCTGACGCGCTCGTTCGCCGAGATGACCGCGCAGCTTGCCGACGCGCGCGAGCAGGTCGACCGCGGCGTGGCACAGCTCGAGGGCGCGCGCACGCGGCTGCAGACGATCCTGGACACGCTCACCGCGGGCGTGATCGTGTTCGACCGCGAAGGCCGCATCGACACCGTGAACCCAGGCGCGACGCGCATCCTGCGCCTGCCGCTGTCGGCCTGGCGCGGGCGCCGCCTCACCGAGCTGCCCGAACTCGAGGCGCTCGCGCGCAGCGTCGACCAGCGTTTCGAGCTGCTCGCCACCAGCCCCGAGGCCGGCGAGCGCGACCAGTGGCAGGACGCGTTCGAATTCGCGCGCAGCGACGGCAACACGCTGACGCTGCTGGTGCGCGGCGCGCCGTTGCCCGGTGACGCGCGGCTGATGGTCTTCGACGACATCACCGAGGTCGTCTCGGCGCAGCGCTCGCTCGCCTGGGCCGAGGTCGCGCGCCGGCTCGCGCACGAGATCAAGAACCCGCTCACGCCGATCCAGCTCTCGGCCGAGCGCATGCAGCACAAGCTCGAGGCAAAGCTCGCAGGCAGCGACCAGGCGCTGTTGCTGCGTTCGGTGGCGACGATCGTGAACCAGGTGCAGGCGATGCAGGCGCTGGTGAACGAGTTCCGCGACTACGCGCGCCTGCCGGCGGCGCAGATGAAGCCGCTCGACCTGAACCCGCTCGTCGCCGAGGTGCTGGCGTTGTACGGACAGGCGCATGACCGCGGTCAACTCGTCGCCCGGCTCGGCGAAGNCCTGCCGCGCATCCTGGGCGACGCGACCCAGCTGCGCCAGGTGATCCACAACCTGGTGCAGAACGCGCTCGACGCTGTGGCCGAGCGCGCCGACGGCCGCGTCGAGGTCAGCACTTCGGCCGCGCGCGGCGAGCACGGCGAGCTGCGCGCGGTGCGGCTGACCGTCATCGACAACGGCCCCGGCTTCGCCGAGAAGGTGCTCAAGCGCGCCTTCGAGCCCTATGTAACGACCAAGCCCAAGGGTACCGGGCTGGGCCTGGCGGTGGTCAAGAAGATCGCCGACGAACATGGTGCGCGCCTGCGCGTGGCGAACGTCCATGCGGGGGAGCAGCCCGACGCTCCAGTGGCCGGCGCGCGAGTTTCGTTATCATTTTCTTCCTTCGCACCCGCGCCGGCACGCGCCGACGCCGCCGAAGGCCCGGCACCGGCGACCGGTGACGCAACGCAGGTGCATTGACGGCAGCCCATGGCAACGATTCTTGTAGTGGACGACGAGCTGGGCATCCGAGCCCTGCTGTCTGAGATCCTGGCCGACGAAGGGCACACCGTCGAACTGGCCGAAGACGCGGCGCAGGCGCGCTCGGTGCGCGAGATGCTGCGGCCCGACCTGGTGCTGCTCGACATCTGGATGCCCGACGTCGACGGCATCACGCTGCTCAAGGAGTGGGGTACGAGCGGCCTGCTGACGATGCCGGTGATCATGATGAGCGGACACGGCACGATCGACACCGCGGTCGAGGCCACCAAGTACGGCGCGACCGCGTTCCTCGAGAAGCCGATCACGCTGCAGAAGTTGCTGCGCGCGGTGGAGCAGGCGCTGGTCAAGCCCGGGCTGCGTGCCGGTCCGGCCGCCGGGGCGCGCGTCGAGATCACGACCGGCCCCGAGATGGCGCCGGGCGCGGCCGGCGTGCAGCCGACACCGCTGCCGACCGGCCCGCTGCCCGAGCAGAGTTTCGACCTCGATCGCCCGCTGCGCGAGGCGCGCGACGCGTTCGAGAAGAGCTACTTCGAGTTCCACCTCGCCAAGGAAGGCGGCTCGATGACGCGGGTGGCTGAAAAGACCGGCCTCGAGCGCACCCACCTGTATCGCAAGCTCAAGCAGCTGGGCGTGGACCTGAGCCGCAACAAGCGCGGCGGCCCCTGATCCGCGTGCCCGCGCTGGCTATAATGCCGGGCTCGGCCTGGTAGCTCAGTTGGTAGAGCAGCGGATTGAAAATCCGCGTGTCGGTGGTTCGA
>JGI20214J51650_10001472_pt1 | contig 14925 bp, 7 predicted proteins | sample WetSurMetagenome_FD_51650 | JGI IMG/M metagenome (IMG submission 51650) | reverse complement strand
AAGTAATACAACAGCCATAATAAATTCCCACCATCGCAAAGCAAAACCGGCAACGTAATTCATCTCCCACTGACCAACAATCGTAATAGCTCCAATTGCAGCCATACCTTGTGAAACTGTTATCATATATCTTCCGGCTGTTCTTCCCGCAGAAAGAAAATCTGCTACACTTTGAACATACTTCTTACTTAAACTTACACCGAATATTAAAACAGCCATACAAATGACAACAATTAACCAATCGATTACTACTAAATTCATAAGGAGCCTTTAAAAATTAATAAAAGGAAAAAATTATGAGAATAATTAAAGAAGATTATGTGACTGATATTGGGCAATAGAAATCCATAATTATTGATTTGGTAAAGAAATAAAAGTTCCGTATTTATTAAAATAAAATAAACTCAGCATTTGAATATAAAGATAAGAATTTTTTTTTGAAAAAAATCGAACTATTAACTATATTTTAAAAGATTTTATATCTATTTAGGATAAAATTTAATTATGTATGTTTTTTAAAAAAATAATTAAAAATATTCCTAACATAGTTAGATTCTTAAAAAGTAATCAATTATCCTTTGATTTTTCGAAAATAATTCTGGTTAAAATTATGAAGTTACTGATTGCGATGCTGGTCATAACTAATTTATCGCTAGGTCAACAAATGGATAATGCTTTATCATTAATCCCACAACCAAAACAATTTGAATTACTATCTGGTGAATTTCAACTATCAGAAAATACATTAATTAAAAATGAAAGCGGAAATCTATCCGAATATTTTATTTCCACAGTAAAATTACTTACGGGTCTTGAAATAAATACTAAGGAAAAGTCAGTATCTGAAAATAAAATTATTCTTAGGGTTAATAACAACTTGGATTTGCACAAAGAATCTTACTCGCTTACTGTAACCGAAAAAGAAATTGTAATTACTGGTACAAGTGAAGAAGGATTGTTCAGGGGAATACAAACTTTCTTTCAGCTTATTCCTCCAATTGCTAAAGAGAAAAAAAATAACCGCCTAATCAAAATTCAGTGTTGTAAAATAAAAGACCAACCAGAATTTGTTTGGCGTGGACTTAACCTTGATTGCGGCAGGCACTTTATGTCTAAAGATTTTATAAAAAGATATATCGATATTCTTGCTTACTACAAGTTTAACGTACTTCACTGGCATTTAACTGAAGATCAGGGCTGGAGAGTAGAAATTAAAAAATATCCTAAGCTTACAGAAGTTGGTGCATGGAGAAAAGAGGCTGATGGAACAATTTATGGTGGATCTTATTCCCAGGAAGATATAAGAGAGATTATAGCTTATGCAGAATCAAGATTTATAACTGTTGTTCCGGAAATTGAAATGCCCGGTCATTCACTCGCATCTTTAACTTCTTATCCGGAAAACTCCTGCACTGGCGGACCATTTGAAGTTGGAAACATCTGGGGAGTGATGAAAGATGTTTATTGTGCCGGCAACGATTCAACTTTTACTTTTCTTCAAAACATACTTGATGAAGTAATTTCATTATTCCCTGGCAAATACATTCACATTGGTGGAGATGAAGTTCCCAAAGATAGATGGAGTGATTGCAGCAGATGTCAGCAAAGAATTATAACAGAAGGATTAAGAGATGAAGAGGAACTACAAAGCTATTTTATAAAAAAAATATCTTCTTATTTAAACTCTAAAGGTAAAACTGTAATTGGCTGGGATGAAATTTTGCAAGGTGGTTTAGCTCCTGGTACAATTGTTCAATCCTGGCAGGGTTTTGAAGGTGCAATTGAATCTGCAAAACAAGACCATTATACAATTTGTTCACCGGCAGGATTTACTTATTTAAATTCTTCATCTGAAGATCTTGATTTAAGAATAGCTTATTCATTTGATCCTGTTCCTAAAGAATTATCAGGAGATGAAAAGAAATATGTACTTGGTTCAGAAGCTAATTTATGGACAGAGCACGCACCGCAAGAAACAGTTGATAGTAAACTTTTTCCAAGAATATTAGCACTTACAGAAATTTTCTGGACATATCCAAAAAATAAAAATTATGATGAGTTTTATTCACGCATCCAAAAATCATATAAAGATTTGGCGGCATTAGGAATTAATTTTGGCAGTGAAGGTAAGGCTATTTTATTTACTACTAATTATAATGAATCAGATAAATCCTTTGTACTGAATTTAGAATCAGGACAAAATAATATTGAGTTGCGATATACTACTGATAAATCGATGCCTGATCATAAATCAGAATTAAACATCAAACCATTAACAATCTCAGAATCAAAAACAGTTACAATATCTGCATTCCTAAATAGTCAACAAGTTGGTAACACAAAAACTCTTTCATTCAATTTTCACAAAGCACTTAATGCTTACATAACTGTTAAAAATATGTATCACGAGAGGTATAGAGCCAATGGTGAAAAATCATTAATTGATGGAATAAGAGGTACAGATAATTTTAAAGATGGTAACTGGCAGGGATTTGAAGGAGTAGATTTTGAAGCAACAATTGATCTTGGAACTGAACAGACAATAAATAAAGTTATACCAAGATTTTATTTAAACAGTAACTCGTGGATATTCTTACCTGAAGAGGTTGATATTTCCATTTCGACTGATGGGAAAAATTATTCGGAGAGCAAAACGATATTAAATGATATACCACAAAAAAATTCTGAAATTATTTTGAAAGATTTTACTGCTAATTTCCTGAATACAAAAGCCCGGTTAATTAAAGTTGTTGGAAAGAATATAAAAGTCTGTCCGGATTGGCATCCAGGTGCAGGTGGTAAAGCATGGTTATTCATTGATGAAATTGTTGTAGAGTAATTTTTCTATTGCAGAATTACTCGAATTAAAATTATAAATCTTTTATAAGGTTCGATATGCGATTCATTTTCTCTTTAATTATTTTTTTAAATTCATTTCTTATTGCCCAATCGAATAGCCTGATACTAACATCTGACAATTCAACCAAATATAAAATTGTAATCAGCAGCAAATCATCACACTGGGATTCATTATCTGCAACTGAACTTCAGCATTATATTAAAGAAATTTCAGATGTAGTAATTCCGATACAAGATGATAATTCTATATCCACAGATTTTGAAATCATAATTGGAGAAAACAAACACAGTTTCATTAATGATAAATCCAGAATATTCTATGATGGTTTTAGAATTAAAACAAAGGGGAATAAAATGAACTTACTCGGCGGAGAAAACAAAGGAACTTTAAACTCAGTTTATTCCTTTCTAGAAAATTATCTTGGCTGTAGATTGTACTCATCTGAAGTAAAACTTATTCCTAAAAATAAAAGAATAACAATTCCACAAATTGATATTCTTGAAAATCCTGTTTTTACTTACAGAGAACCGCACTTTTACGAACCAACTAAAGAAAATTATGCAAACTGGCATAAGCTAATTGATTCTGAAGATAAAAAGATGTGGGGAATGTTCGTTCATACTTTTCAATTTTTATTACCGGCTGATAAATACTTTAAAGAACATCCTGAATATTTTGCATTAAGAAATAACAGAAGAGTACCGCAGGAACCATGTTTAAGTAATCCGGATGTTTACAAAATTATGGTTGAAGAATTAAGAAAAAGAATGGCTGCTGATCCTTCAGCTAAATACTGGTCTGTTTCTCAAAATGATGATGATGATTTTTGTCAGTGCGATAAGTGCAGGAAAATAGATGAACACGAAGGCTCACCTTCAGGATCAATAATAAATTTTGTAAATAAAGTTGCAAACGAATTTCCTGATAAAATTATTTCAACACTTGCTTACAGATACAGCCGTAAAGCACCAAAGTTTATCAAACCCGAAAAAAATGTAAACATAATGCTTTGTACAATTGAATGCTTTAGAACTAAACCTCTTGATAAAGATGAAACAGGTTTATTATTTGTAAATGACCTTGCAGATTGGTCTAAGATAACTAATAATATTTTCTTGTGGGATTATGTAGTTCAATTTTCAAATTTAATAAGTCCTTTTCCAAACTTTCAGGTTCTACAACCAAACATTCAACTTTTTGCAAAGTATGGTGTAAGGATGATGTTTCAGCAAGGAGCCGGCGGATCAAGAAATACTGAGTTTGGAGAACTTAGAACCTATCTTATTTCAAAACTGTTATGGAATCCGAGTATTAATGTAGATTCTGTAATGAATGATTTTCTTTCCGGTTATTATGGTAAAGCAGGTAAATTTATTCGTGAGTATATTGATTTGATGCAAGATGAATTGATTAAATCTAAAGCTAAACTCTGGATATACAGCAATCCTGTTGAACAGATGAATGACTTTTTAAAACCGGATTTAATGGATAAATACAATTTGATTTTTGATAAAGCTGAAGAATCAGTTGCATCTGAATTAACATTTCTTGAGAGAGTAAAATTGGCAAGAGCTCCATTAATATATGCAATGCTTGAGCAAGCAAAAGTTTTAAGTACGGGATATATGGGCATTCTGATAAAAAGTTCTGAAAATGAATTTGCAGTAAATCCAAAAATTAATTTATTACTTAGTGATTTTTTAACAACCACCACAAAAGTTGATAATGTTCTTGCTAACGAAAAGTCCTTAACGCCTGAAAAGTACGTAAGCAGATATAAAACTATGCTTTCAAAACTTATGTATAATCCATTTGGATTAAATAAACCAGTTACTTTTTTAACAGAGCCAAATTACAAATATCCTGCAAACAGAGAAAAAACTTTAACAGATGGAATAAGAGGAGATGAAGATCATCTTTTTAACTGGCTCGGTTTCGAAGGTAACGATATGGAAGTTATGATTGATCTGCAAGAAGTTAAAACAGTAAAAAAAGTTAGTGCTGATTTTTTACAAAATGTTTTTTCATGGATTTTTTTACCCGAAGAATTAGAAATTAGTATTTCACTTGATGGAAATAGTTTTAGTAAAGTATCTTCAACAGTAAATACAACACCAATAACAAAAGAAGAATTAGCTTCACCGATTTTTGCATTTATCCAAAATTTTAATTGTGAATTTGATCCAGTTAAAACAAGATTTATAAAGGTAAAAGCAACTAACATTAAAATATGTCCAAGCTGGCATCCGGGTTATCCATTAAAAGCATGGATTTTTACTGATGAAATTGTAATTGAATAAAAGAATGGATATAAATTTACTTTGCAGTTAAAGTTTTTTAATAATCCAACTATTCAATAATCATTATAGATTTAGAATGAAAATTATCAAATTGTTTAATACGAGAAATTAAAATGGCTAAACAAAAAAAAACATTGCACGCAGGCGCAGTTGAAATTGAAAAAGCAATAAAAGCATATTATCCGGAAACTGATCCAATTGTTTTAAAGAAACTTGAAGAGTGGCAAAACTTAAAGTTTGGATTATTAATGCATTGGGCACCATCAAGCCAATGGGGCATTGTTGAATCGTGGTCGCTTTGTTCTGAAGATGAAGATTGGTGTAAAAGACCAATTGAAGATTATTATGAATACAAAAGAAAATATGAAGATTTAAAGAAAACTTTTAATCCCATAAAATTCAATCCTACTAAATGGGCTGATGCTGCAAAGCAAGCCGGAATGAAGTACGTTATCTTTACTACAAAACATCACGATGGTTTTTGTATGTACGATTCTAAATTTACTGACTACAAAATAACTGATAATGAATGTCCATTTCATTCAAATCCAAAATCAAATATCACAAAAGAAATCTTTGACGAATTTAGAAAAAATAATTTTTGGGTAGGAACTTATTTTTCAAAACCTGATTGGCACTCTGATTATTTTTGGTGGAAGAGATTTGCTGCACCTGACAGAAATGCTAACTATGATATGCATAAATATCCTGATCGCTGGAAAAAATTTGTTGAGTTCACTCATAATCAAATCGATGAGTTAATGACAGATTATGGAAAGATAGATATACTCTGGTTCGATGGGTGTTGGGTTCGCCATTATTCTGAAAAAGAAATTGAAGAAGAAAGAAAAGTATCGAGTAAAAATATTCATCGCATTCAAAACCAGGACATTAATATGCCTTTGATAGCAAAGAATTCCAGGAAAAAACACCCGGGATTAATTGTTGTTGATCGTGCTGTTCCCGGCCCATTACAAAATTATCTTACCCCAGAAAACCAAGTCCCAGATAAAACACTTCCCTACCCTTGGGAAACCTGTATGCCAATTACTCCAAGCTGGAGCTATGAACCAGGTTTAGAATATAAACCTGCGAGAAAATTAATTCATCTTCTTGTTGATATTGTTGCTAAAGGCGGAAACTTTTTGTTAAACATTGCACCAACTGCCGAAGGTGATTTTGAAGAAATAGCGTATGAACGGTTAATGGAAATAGGTGACTGGATGAAAATTAATAGTGAAGCAATCTATAATTCTCATCCGGTAAAACCATACAAAGAAAATAAAACTTGTTTTACTCAGCTAACCGACGGAACAATTTATATTATTTATTTAGCTGAAGAAACTGAAAAACAACTTCCTCCAAAAATAGAATTTATTCGATTTCAAATTCCTGAGAATGCTAAATTAGAATTATTAGGTATGAATGGAAAAATCAATCTGGAAAGAAGAAGCAACCAAAACGAAATTGTTTTTTGTAATGAACTAAGGAACACTTTTGTTTTTAATTATGCATGGACAATAAAAATTTCACACAAATAACTTTTAACAAATGAATAGAATATTAATTATAACAATTACTACTTTTCTGATTTCAAATATTTTTTCACAGAATAATTTTGTAAAGATTAATTCTTCAGATACACCTGAACAGATAATAGAAAAAGCAGCAAACGTAACTCCATCTGAAAGACAGTATGAATGGCAGAAATTAGAATTGACAGGATTTATTCACTTTGGAATAAATACTTATGACGAAGTTGAATGGGGAACTCATAGTACAGACATTACAAAATTTAATCCTGCTGATATAGATGTTAAACAATGGGTTAAAGTTTTTAAAGATGCCGGTTATAAACTAATCATTTTAACAGCAAAGCATCACGATGGCTTTTGTTTATGGCCCAGCAAGTTTACAGACTATAATATTTCAAACACACCATTTCAAAACGGCGAAGGAGACATTGTTAGAGATTTATCTAATGCCTGTAAAGAAGCCGAAGTTAAATTTGGAGTTTATTTATCTCCCTGGGATATGCACGAACCTGCTTACGGTACACCGGAATATAATACTCATTTTAAAAATCAGCTAACTGAATTACTAACCAACTACGGAGAGATTGCTGAAGTTTGGTTTGATGGTGCTTGCGGCGAAGGATCAAATGGCAAAAAACAAGTTTATGATTGGTTGTCATACTATGAACTTATTCATAAACTACAACCACAGGCAGTTGTTGCAGTTATGGGAAATGATGTAAGATGGGTTGGAACTGAATCCGGTTATGGCAGACAAACAGAGTGGAGTGTCTTGCCGGGTTTTGTCAATGATAAAGATGAAATTGCCGCTAACTCACAACAACAAGAATCGAATGGTGCCTTTGTACCTCACGATTTAATGGAAGAAGATTTAGGAAGTCGTGAAAAAATCTTAACTGCAAAATCATTGATATGGTATCCTGCAGAGATTGATGTTTCAATTCGTCCCGGATGGTTTTATAATGATAATGAAGACGAGTTGGTTAAGTCACCGCAAAAACTTGTTGATATTTTTTTTAATTCGGTTGGGTTAAATGGAGTGCTTTTATTGAATATTCCACCTAATAAAAGCGGACTAATACATTCAAATGACATAAAAAACCTGCAAGGGATGAAATACATTCTTGATGAAACATTCAAAGATAACTTTGCACTTAATTCCCAGATTAAAGCAACGAATGAACTTCAAGGCAACGAATCAAATTATATTGTTGATAATAATCCTGAATCTTACTGGACAACTAACAATGATGTAAGCACAGCATCTGTTGAAATAAAATTTACAAGAGGAAGATCATTTAATACTTTGATGCTTCAGGAAAATATTCTTAAAGGACAACGTATAGAAAAATTCAGAGTTGATTATTGGGATGGACAAATTTGGAGAACTTTTGCAAAAGCTACAACTGTTGGATATAAAAGATTGTTACGTTTTCCAGAAGTGTATTCTGATCGAATAAAAATTGTTATCGAACAATGCAGAACAAATCCAACTCTATCCAACATTGGTGTTTACAAAATGCCACCTGAAATTAGTTTTAAACCTTATGATGCTGCATTTAAAGATAGTCTTTTAGTAAGCATTACTGCTAATTCAATGGGCTCAAAAATTTATTATACTCTTGATGGAAGTAAGCCAAATGAAAAATCTATTTTGTATAAAGACAAAATACTCCTAACCGAATCGACAACAATCAATGCTATTGCTATCTCTTCAGATGGGAAAAAAAGTTTACCGGCTAGTTCTTCCTTTAGCAAAGCAAAGTATCAAATCAATTACATAACTAAGTATAATGATAAATATCCGGGTAGTGGTCTTTTTACTTTGGTTGATGGAGTAAAGTCAATCCCAAATTTTAATAATGGTAAATGGCAGGGATTTAATGGCAATGATATGGATGTTGTTGTAGATCTAACAGAACAAAAAGATATTTCTTTTATAGATATTGGATTTCTGAATAATATAAACTCATACATCTTTTTACCAAAATCAGTTGAGATTTCACTTTCACAAGATGGCAGTGATTTTTCTAATCCAATAATTATCAACAATGATTTGCCTTTAGACTCTCCTGATAAACAAAGAAAATCCTTTAGTAATAAATTTAATAATACAACGGCGCGATTTATTAGAATTGTTGCTAAGAACATTGGTATTTGTCCTAACTGGCACAAAGGAGCTGGAGAAAAAGCGTGGATATTTTGTGATGAAATAGATATAAAATGAAAATCGAAATAATAATTGAAATATTTAATCATTGAGGATTTTACACTACATATTTTTCTTTATGTTATTAAGCATAAACTTTATCTACTCACAAACAAATATTTGTGTTTCTACAAAATTAATTTACACTTCAGATATTTTTCCAAATGATAAGTTTGATGCTTGCCACGCGAGCACCATTGTTGAACTTAACAATGGATTACTTATGGCCGCCTGGTTTGCTGGAAGTTATGAAGGCGCAAATGATGTAGGTATTTGGATTTCATTTTTTAAAGTAAATATTTGGACACAACCTATTCTCATTGCAGTTGGGAGAGATTCCATTGGTCAACAATTACCTTGCTGGAATCCTGTGCTTTTTAAAACATCAAATGATGAGATAATATTGTTTTATAAAGTTGGTAAAAATCCGCGCGAATGGTGGGGACTGGCAATCAAATCTTCGGACTATGGTAAAAGCTGGACTCAACCTATAAAATTACCAAATGGATTTTTAGGTCCGATAAAGAATAAACCTATTCAGCTTTCAAATGGAAATATATTATGTCCATCAAGTGTCGAAAAAAATGATGGGGATTGGAGCGTTCATTTAGAAATTACAAATGAAAATCTATCTTCTTGGAAAAAAATTTTTATTCAAAAAGACACCAGTATTGGTGTTATTCAACCGACCATTTTAGTGCATTCAAATGGTGAACTTCAAATGTTGTGCAGAAGCCGTCAGGATTTCATTTATCAATCCTTGTCAACAGATCAAGGACTAAGCTGGAGTGAGTTAACTAAATCATCACTACCAAATCCTAATTCTGGTATTGATGCTGTTACTGTTAATGATAGTAGTTATATTCTTGTCTACAATCCCCTATTCCATGGGTCTAAATGGTATGAAGGAAGAAATATTCTAAACGCTGCAATATCAAAAGATGGTATAAATTGGACTGATATTTACCAACTTGAAAATGAAAAAGATGGCGAGTTTAGTTATCCTTCTATCATTCAGTCATCCGATATGAATATACATATTACATACACGGTAAAAAGAAAAACCATTAAACATGTCGTATTACAAATCAAATAATCCCGGGGTGTAATTAATATTTTAAAGAAAATAATTTAATGGTCAATCAAACTAATAGTAAAGCATTATTAATCAACAGGATTGGAATGAAAAAAATAAATTTGTTTGTGATGCTAACTTTTATGGCATTCTCTGGTTGGACTGTTCTTTCTGCGCAAACCGAATTCAAATACAGCAGCAAGTTTCTTTCTGGTTTTGCAGAAGAAGTATGCGGCGAAACAATTAACTATTATACTTTAGGTTCACAAGCTCTTGATGCACTGTTAGTTCGCTCAAAAGATTCAAGAGAATTTATTGAATGGAAAACACAAGTAATTCCGGGTGATATTAAAGAAACCACTTTAACTTTTGTAATGATTGCTAGTCTTCAGGTAAATACTGATTTCCATCAATTTGATGTTTTTCTGAATGGTAAAAAGTATTTTTCATTAAAAAATCCTGTAGAGAAATCCTTAAACACAATAACTATAAATGGGCTAAATAATTCAAAGATGGTTTTTACTGATCTTGAATATGACCGATTTGAGGATTTAACAGGATTTCTTTATTTCTATTTACCGGCAAAGGATTTTACTCCTAATAAACCTATAACTGTAAGGGTTCAAGGTGAATCAGCACAAAGTCGAACTTGGTTTATGGTTTTCAAACATTCATGTCTATCCAATGTATTGCTTTCAAGTGAAAATGTGATTTTAAATTCTAATGGCACACAACAACAATCTATGAGAATAAAGATATTTCATTCCAGGGGATCAGAAAAAACAACAATTAAAATAGGAAGCACTCTAACTAATCTTGATCTTAAATTTGGATTTAATTTTTGTAATGCTGTGGTTGAAAAAATCGATGGGGAAAAAGAATTACCAATCCAGGTAGAAGTTGGAAACGAAATAATTGGAGAAACTAAATACTTATTTAAACCAATAAAGCCAATTAGCATTTATTTAATTCCACATTCACATCATGATATTGGTTATACTCATATACAAGATGATGTTAGAAAAATCCAATGGCAGCATATAGATGATGCATTGGAACTTGCGGAACAAACAAAGGATTATCCGTCTGGCACCAAATTTAAATGGAATACTGAGGTTTTATGGGCACTTGAAACTTATTTGAATTCTGCTGATGAACAAAAAAAACAAAAACTGATAAACGCTATTCATAGTGGAAGCATTGGAGTTGATGGTTTCTATGCAAATATGCTTACAGGATTGTGCAGCCCTGAAGAGTGGATTTGGTTAATGGAAACTGTTAAAAGAATAAATAATATATGTAATATTAAAATTGAATCAGCGATGATTTCCGATATTCCAGGTTGGTCGTGGAGTACAGTTCCAGTTTTAGCAAAAGCTGGAATTAAATATTTATCGTGCGGAATAAATCAAAGCGATAGAATTGGTTCGGTACGAAAAGAATTAGGTGATAAACCTTTTTATTGGATTTCACCTTCAGGTAATGAAAAAGTACTCACGTGGGTTCATGAACAAGGCTATTCTGCTTTCCATTATATTGGTAAAAGTGGTACCTCCGCAGGTATTTCAGTTTTAGAACCAACCATATTAAACTACACAAACAAATTAGCAGATGATGAATATCCCTACGATATGGTACCTCTTAGATATACAATCGGAAGTGATAACGGACCAACCGATAAATATTTATCGGAGAATATAAAACAGTGGAATGAAAAATATTTTAGTCCTAAAATAATTATTGCAACAAACGCAGAGTTCTTTAATGAATTTGAAAATAAATATGGTGAACAAATACCGGAATTTGGCGGAGATATAACTCCATATTGGGAAGATGGTGCAGGATCATCGGCAAATGAAACAGCAATTAACAGACAATCAGCTGATAAATTAACACAAACAATGTACTTGTTTGCACAATATTCCCCTAAAGATTGTTTGCTCGACTCTTTCTATAATGCCTGGCAAAATGTGATTCTTTATGATGAACATACATGGGGTTCCTGGAACAGTATTAGCGAACCAGAAAGTGATTTTACCAAACAACAATGGAAGATTAAACAATTGTTTGCATTACATGGACAAAAGAATGCTGATAATCTTCTTCAAACTGCACTAAGTTCTTTAACGTCAAATATCAATACAAAAGATGCTTTAGAAGTTATAAATACTACTGCAACTACTGTATCAGATCTTGTTACAATTCCAGATCCAATAAAAGAAAAAATTGAATCCGGATTTAATTTAATTGATGAAAATGGTTTTCAAGTACCAACTCAAAAATTATCTGATGGTTCAATAGTATTTATTGCAAAAGATATCTCGGCATTTAGCAGTAAAAGATTTTTAGTTGGTGATGCAAAATCTAAACTAAATTTTAATCCGGTTGTTATAAATGCAAACTCCATATCCAATGAATTCTTTTCTATAGGATTGGATGAAGAAAATGGAGTTATAAACAAACTACTTCTAACAGGTTCAGATAATAATCTAATAAATACAGATAGCAATTTGGGACTTGGTAAATACTTGTATACGATTGGGCGTAAACCAGAACATCCAATCTTTGCTAAAAAAAATAATTTGATCATTAAAGAGAATGGTCCATTAGTTGCTTCATTAAAAATAAAATACAATGCTGAAGGATGTAATTCATTTGAACAAGAGATTAAGGTTATTGCTGGTATAAACAGGATAGAAATGAATTACATGATTGATAAAAAGAAAGTTTACACACCAGAAGCAATTCGATTATCGTTCCCTTTTGATATTCCTGATGGAGTTATAAATATTGAAAATGCTTTCGGTATTTACCAACCAGAAGTTCAACAGATAAAAGGTTCTTGTAAAAATTTCTATACTCTTAATAATTATATTGATGTTTCAAATGAAAAATATGGTATAACAATAATCTCCCCCGATGCTCCAATATTTGAAATTGGAAAACCCACTAATGATGCTAATATAGTAGGGTGGTTGGATAAAACTGTAAATGGAACTACTATTTATTCTTTTTTAATGAATAATTATTGGCATACAAATTTTTGTGCAACACAAGAAGGATTATCTAGTTATTGTTACATACTTTATCCACACAAATCATTTAATCAAGTTGAATCTGCATTACAAGGAACAATTGTTGAGAAACCATTAACAGTAATTCCTATTAATAAAAACTCTGAACCATTAACACCTTATTTACAATACGATAATAAAAATATTTCTATTATATCAATTCAACCAATTGATAATAATAAATATATTTGGTTGGTGCTATACAACTCATCTAAAGATGACTCAGAGGTTAATCTAAAATTTAAAGTCAGTCCAAAAGCAATTTTTAATTCTGATCTTTTAAAAAATAAAAATAATTTTTTAGATACTTCTATCAAGATTTCAGGAATGGATTTAACCTGCATACTAGTAGAAAAGTAGTAGTAATATTTTTAATGAAAATAATGTAAGTTAATAATGTTTTACTCTAGTGACTTTTAATCTTACTAATATCTACATTAGAATCGGTTTTACTTAATTTCGACCATAAAAATCCATAAGTAGAAATAATTGCAAAACATATTAGCGGCATAATAAATCCTACTGACATATTATAACTATCACCAAGATATCCCATTATTTTTGGCATTATCGCGCCACCAATAATAGCCATGACAATAAATCCTGATGCTTTTTTTGCGTGAACGCCAAAACCATAAATTCCAAGTGCAAAAATTGTTGGAAACATAATTGACATAAACAAAAAACTTAGAAATAAAGCTGCAACAGAAAACCAGGCAAGTTTAAGAACAACTATACCACAAAGAAAAACATTAACTAAAGCATAAGTACCAAGTACACGGTACGCTTTTAACTTTCTTAAGATTACTGCACCTGATGCTCTGCCAATTAAAAAAAGTGGAAATCCTACTGTACCAAGTAAAAAGGTTGCACCTTTTTCATTTATAAAATAACCACCATCCCGAAATTCAGATCGATCCAGAAAAAGCCAGCTCTTAGATAATGAAGCTGATATCGAAGGTAATTCTTCAATTATATAATTAATAAAAAAACTGAATATGCCAGCTTGTGCTGCTACATAAAAAAATTGTGCAACAACAGCTCCTGTAAAATGTGGATGTGACCAGATTGAGGCTTTTGAAACGGATTCTGAACTATCACTCAGATGATATTCATCTTCGGTATTTAAATCTGGAACATTTGCAAAATAAAATATAATAGCCATTACAAGTACAACAATCGCAACAACTAAATATGGAATATAAAGTTGTTGTTGTGCAACTTCAGCTCCTTCAGAAGAATAAAAAAATATTCCACCGATAATCGGGCCGAAAATCCAACCTATGCCATTAAATGATTGAGCAAAATTAATTCTGGTTGCAGCAAATTGTTTTGGTCCAAGTACAGTGGTATAAGGATTAGCAACTGTTTCAAGAACAGTTAATCCCATTGCAATTAGACAAACACCAAGTAGAAAGGCCCAGAATGCAGAGATACTTGTTGCGGGAATAAACCAAAATCCACCAAGTGATACAAGTAATAAACCAGAAATGATTGCGCCTTTATATCCAAGTTTGCGAGCAAGCCAACTGGCTGGAAGTGCCATTAATAGGTATCCGAGGTAATGTGCAAATTGCACCCACGCAGATTGTGATTTGGATAAATGTAAAAAATCCTGAAAATGTTTATCCATTACATCGATCATTCCATTACAAGTGCCCCAAAGCAAAAATAGCATACTTACCAAAACGAAAGTTAAAATATAGTTTTTGCCATCCTCGGTTCTGAACAATCTTGAAAAATTCATTCTGGATTCCACGGTTTTATTTTTAGGTTATAGATACGTAGTTCTTCTAATTTTTATTTTCATTGCACCATCAATTGGTTTTTCAGTAACAAGAATTAAATAACCACCACCACCTGCACCTGATA
>JGI20214J51650_10001470_pt1 | contig 14932 bp, 7 predicted proteins | sample WetSurMetagenome_FD_51650 | JGI IMG/M metagenome (IMG submission 51650) | reverse complement strand
ATACTGACTATATCATTAACCGAACAGCCACGCGACAAGTCATTTATCGGAGCCGCCATTCCCTGCAATATTGGTCCTATCGCCTCTGCATGAGCAAGGCGCTGAACGAGTTTATAAGCAATGTTCCCCGAATTCAGATCGGGAAATATAAGTACATTTGCTTTCCCGGCTATCGGACTTCCAGGTGCTTTGCTTTTACCAATTGCTTCGATGAGAGCGGTATCAGCCTGAAGCTCTCCATCTAACTGAAGGTCGGGAGCCATCTCTTTTGCTATTTTTGTGGCATTTACCACCCTGTCTACCATTTCGTGTTTTGCACTTCCTTTGGTCGAAAAGCTAAGCATCGCAATTCTTGGTTCAAATCCGGCTATCGCCCTTGCAGTATGAGCAGATGCAATTGCAATTTCTGCAAGTTCTTTTTCATTTGGATTGGGATGAACAGCACCGTCAGCAAATATTATCACTCCATTCTCTCCAAAGCTTTTATCAGGAAGGATCATAATAAATGCACCTGAAACAACTGATATACCAGGAGCAGTTTTAACATAATGAAATGCAGGCCGGAGAACATCTCCGGTGGCATGATCGGCACCCGATACTTCACCATCAGCATCACCATTTTTTATCATCAGAACACCAAGATAAAGAGGATCTTCAATAAGCTTTGAGGCTTCTTCCCTGGTCATCCCTTTGCTCTTTCTCAGTTCAACCATCAGATCAATATACTGATCTTTCTTTTCGTGATTCTTTGGATTGACTATTCTGGCTTTTGACAGGTTCTTTAAACCGAGTCTGGCAGCGTGAGCATTAATCTCTGCAGGATCTCCTATCAGCGTTATCTGAGCCAATTCTTCCTGTATAGCAATATCTGCTGCCTTAATTGTCCTCTCTTCATACCCTTCGGGAAGCACAATCCGCATATTGTGTTTCCTGGCATTTTGTTTGATGCGATCTAATAATTCCATTGTGTATCAATATATTAATAAGTTCGAAAATTTTTTATAAATGTACGAAAAAAAAGTTCTATTAAACAATTTTGAGTAACATGATTAATATCATTTTTATGCCATCTCAAAATATTTCCTGACTAATAACTCATCAGAAATATTTAGATTAAATCATTTTCATAATTTAGCGGGTCAAAATTGGATAATATTTATGGACAATTATTTTTCACAACTGGAGCTGCTTGCTGACAGTCTTGAAGGCGAGATCAAACACGACAAAATCACAACTACCATTTACTCCACCGATGCATCAGTCTATAAGGAGGAGCCTTCAGCTGTTGCCTGGCCAGGAACAGTTGAAGATATCAGAAAAATACTGGCTTTCGCTTCAAAAGTAAAATCAAGTGTAACTCTCAGGGCCGGAGGAACTTCACTGGCCGGACAGGTAGTAAGCAAGGGAATTATTGTTGATATATCGCGACACATGAATAAGATCCTTGAGATCAACAAGGATGAAATGTGGGTAAGGGTTCAGCCAGGAGTAGTTCTTGATGAACTCAATCTCAAGCTCAAAGAGCAGGGTCTATTTTTTGGTCCCGAAACGTCAACTTCAAACCGCTGTAATATCGGCGGCATGGTGGGTAATAATGCGTGTGGATCACATTCTTTAATATATGGCTCAACCAGAGATCATACTATTGAGATAAAGGCTCTGCTGAGCGATGGTACCGAAGCACTTTTTGGTCCTTTAAGCCGTGAAGAATTCCTGGAAAAATGTAAGCTGAGTAACCTCGAGGGTGATCTTTACCGGAATATCTATGTCATACTCGGGGATAAAATAAACCAGCAAAGTATCCGCGATGGTTATCCTGACCCAAATGTACACAGAAGAAACACCGGATATGCCATTGACCAATTGCTCGATTCTGAAGTTTTTGATGAAAAATGCAAAAGAAAATTTAATTTCTGCGACCTGCTTACAGGTTCAGAAGGAACTCTCGCAGTCACGACAGAGATCAAATTGAATGTTGTGCCGTTACCTCCTGTAAATAAGGCTCTTGTATGTGTTCATCTAAACAAAAGGAACGAGGCATTTAAAGCTAATCTGATAGCTTTGAAATTCAAACCATCGGCAGTGGAAATGATGGATAACCGCATCTTAAAACTTACCGAAAATAACGCAAGTCAGAGAAACAACAGGTTTTTTCTTGAAGGAGAACCCGGGGCAATTTTAATTGTAGAGTTTGTAAGGCAAACACCTGAAGAAATTGACGAATCTGCCTCCTCACTGATTAAGGCATTGAAATCTGAAGGTTATGGATACGCATTTCCGGTTGTTAAAGGAAAAGATATTTCGAAGGTATGGGATCTCAGAAAAGCAGGACTTGGTGTTCTTTCGAATATGAAAGGCGATCCCAAACCTGTTACACTGATGGAGGACACTGCGATAAGTGTTGAGCTTCTGCCCGGTTATATGGATGAAGTGGAAATGTTGCTAGCGAAATATGGCAAGGATGCGGTATTTCATGCCCATATTGGCACAGGTGAGCTTCATATCAGACCTGTTCTTAACCTGAAAGATCCGGCAGATGTAAAACTTTTCAGAACCATAGGATTAGAAACTGCGCACCTGGTAAAAAAATACAGGGGATCATTGAGCGGTGAACATGGCGACGGACGACTCAGAGGTGAATTTATTCCAATAATGCTTGGGGAACACAACTATAATCTGCTGAAAAAGCTAAAAGAGCAATGGGATCCTCAGGGTATATTAAACCCGGGGAAGATTACAGCTACGCCTCCGATGGATTCGAGTCTGAGATATGTTCCGGGGTTGCCGACACGTGAGATAGAAACTATATATGATTTTTCTTCAAGCGATGGCCTGTTAAGAGCAGCGGAAAGATGCAACGGAACAGCTGATTGCCGGAAGTCNGCAATTATTGGTGGTACTATGTGTCCCAGTTTTATGGCAACAGGCGATGAATTTAAGTCTACCCGCGCCAGGGCTAATGTTATGCGTGAATTCCTGAATCAGGGAGAAAACCCCTGGGATCACAGGGAAATATACGAGGTCCTTGATCTTTGTCTTGGCTGCAAGGGCTGCAAATCGGAATGCCCCTCGAGTGTCGATATAGCAAAGATGAAATCAGAATTCCTCCAACACTGGTACGACATACACGGAATACCTTTAAGGACCAGACTAATTGCATATATCTCTGTCATTAACCGCATTGGTTCATTGGTACCTCCGGTTTTTAACTTTTTTCTTAAGAACAAAGTCACTTCAGGCATTGTGAAAGGACTAACCGGTTTTGCTTCAAAAAGATCAATACCTCTGATTTACAAGACAACACTCAGGAAGTGGAGCAGGAAAAACCTCCCGAAGATCAATCCTGTAAATCCAAAAGGATCAGTATGCCTTTTTATTGACGAATTCAGCGATTTTAACGATACTGAGACAGGAATAACCGTTATACGGCTCCTTATATCACTTAACTACAAAGTGGTCACAGCGGGTCACGGAGTAAGCGCCAGGACGTTTCTCTCAAAAGGACTTGTAAGGACGGCAAAAAAAACAATTCGTAATAACATTGTGGCATTGGCCGGAATAATAAACGATGAACTTCCTCTTGTGGGAATTGAGCCTTCGGCAATTCTGGGCTTCAGGGATGAATACCCTGAATTAGCAGGAGACGATCTGAAGGCATCAGCTATGAAAATTGCTGCAAATAGTTTCATGGTCGATGAGTTCCTGGCCAGGGAGTATCGTTTGGGAAGAATTGACAGGACTATGTTTGTCGATGAAAAATCTAGTATACTTCTTCATGGCCACTGTCAGCAGAAAGCTATTGCATCGACAGCCAGTACGATTGAAATGCTATCAATACCATTAAATTATTCGGTGAAAGAGATTCCTTCCGGATGTTGCGGAATGGCCGGATCGTTCGGATATGAAAAGGAACACTTTGAATTATCCAACCAGGTAGGTGAACTTGTTTTATTTCCCGATGTAAGAAAAGCTGATAAAAACACAATAATTTCAGCACCAGGAACAAGNTGCAGGCATCATATCAAGGATGGAACAGGACGTGTTGCATTGCATCCTGCCGTCGTGTTATATAATGCACTTAAGAAGCAGAAAGCCCCCTCCCGCTTCGCGGGATCCCCCTAAACGGGGACTAATTCGGTCATATGAATTAAATTCGTTGAAACAAGAAGAATTACCCCCCCCTTTAGAGCTTGCGCAAAACGAAGTGAAGGGGGGAAAGGGTGGAAAAATCAGTTTATTGTAGCCATCGTCCTTAGTAAGGTGGCAGCCCAGGAATAGATATTATGTCTGACAATTACAAGTCGCATTTGCATCATACGTTGATTCTGTTCTTCCTTAGTCATCTCTAAAGCGGTTTTAATTGCATCTGCTGATTTTTCAATGTCATAAGGATTAATAATAATTGCACCCTGAAGTTCCTGAGATGCACCGGCAAAACGGCTGAGAATCAATGATCCGTCATTCCGGTGCCGTGATGCAACAAATTCCTTTGCAACAAGATTCATTCCATCATGTAACGATGTTATCATGCAGAAATCTGCAGAAGAATAGTAAGGAGCAATTTCCTCGTGGCTATGATGACGTTTCAGAAGAACAATCGCCTTCCAGTTTTTGGATTTAAAACGCATATTTATCCTCGTTGCTTCGTTCTCGACTGCACTGACAGTATCGGAATAAGTTTTCAGGAAGGTTCTGCTTGGAGCTCCGATCTGGATGAAGGTGAATTTTCCAACGTATGATGAATTTTTTTCAAGGAATCTTTCAATTGAAAGGAACTTTTCAACTATTCCCTTGGTATAATCTATCCTGTCAACTCCTATACCTATGAATTGTGCACGCAGGCCAAATTCATTCAGCAGATTATTTGGCCTTATTTTCGGTGATACAATATCATAGTCTTTTAACGTAAAATCAATGCTGATAGGAAACGGCTTGACATAAGTTGTGCTACCGCCCATTTTAACTGAAAAATTTTCCCAAAGTACACGCGATTCCAAAGCATTATTAACTGTCTCAAGAAAATGATTACAATGATATTGGGTATGGAACCCTATCAGATCTGCGCCAAGCATTCCCTGGAGGATTTCTCTCTGCCATGGACAGATACCAAATGATTCAGGATTCGGCCACGGTATATGCCAGAATATGGCTACTTTTGCCCTGGGCTTTGCTTTTTTGACCAGCGCAGGCAGAAGAGCAAAATGGAAATCCTGAATTAATATATACGGTTCTTCTTCATCATTGGTCTCCTCAATGACCNCTCTGGCAAAAGCTTCATTAACTTTCTTATAATATTTCCAGTCATCATTTCTGAAGGTCGGGCGAGTATGGGCAATATGACAGAGAGGCCATAGCCCTTCATTTGAAAAGCCATAGTAAAAATGTTTTTCTTCTTCATCTGATAACCACAATCTCCTTAAAGTATATTTAGGTTCATCAGGCGGTACCTCAACTTTATCATGTCTGTCGACAGTCTCCTTATCAGCATCTCCGGTACCCGAGGCAATCCAGAGTCCGCTACACGCTTTCAATATAGGCTCCATGGCAGTAATCATCCCACTTGCCGGAACCATGCATTTAATTCCCTTACCTTCATGGATATGCATGTATGGTTCACGATTAGATACAACAATCATTTTCTTCCCCTGAAGAAGGATTCCCATTTCCGCCTTTAATCGCTCTGGAGTCCATATAGCTTCTGCACTNGTTCTTAACCTTGCTTCTTCCTCAGCAGTAGCTTTAGCTTCATTCATTGCCTTTGCAATAGATTCTATTTCCTTATGCAACGGATCAAGAAAGTCGGGATGNGGCTGCGAAGAAATCTGACGTATATTTCCGGTACGTATCGCTTTAATCCAGATAACTATTTTATTTACCTGTCGTAATATTCCCCAACGGATCAGAAGTAATGTAACCACTGATACCAGAAATGCCTGAAGAAACCATCCCATAAAGTTCCGTGACCAGATGTTCCTGAGGACTTTATCTATATATCCGGCGTCGTTGTAAAAAACCAAAACCGCATTTAATCTACCGGAACTTTTTATCGGTCTTATATACTGAAATATACTATTCTTCCCCGACCTGAAAAAACCGGAGATAATTTTATCTGCAGCTATGGATTGGGATATATATGCTCTTGACTGGTTAATAAATTCATGAGCGGAATTACTGCTTATTATGCTGTCGCTATTATAATAAACCGTAAGACCCAGAAGGTTATACTGTCTGCGAAGACTGTCGGAATAATAGTCTATATTATCTCTATTAATCTTTTGGAAAAACAGGGTATCGCTCCTGACTATCTCATTTGAAATCTGCATTGTACTGGATTCAAGATCATGATTAAGTTTAGATTTTTCAGCTGAACTCTGATAAAAAGTAAATCCAAAGGCAACCAGACCTACAGCAAACAAAAGAGAAAGTATGATTGAAAGGTTTAATCTCATTCTGACATTTGTTTTAAAAGAGAAGCCACGGAGCTTGTACTACTGAGTCGGTATTTAGCTTGTGTTGCACCTTTCCCGACCTTTATAGTAAAAGCCTCCGGTTTATCTGAAAAGAACGCAAACATCTCTTCATCTGTGACATCGTCACCTATAGATAAAATGAAATCATAATTATTATGCATATAAAGATTTTTTACAGCTTTTCCTTTGCCTGTTCTATTAGCAAGTATTTCCACAACTTTATTGCCATCGAGAATCTTCAGATCCAGAGGACGAATCACTTTTTCCAGGAGATTAATAAGCTCTCTGGAACTTGAATATCCAATAACCGGATCAGCATTTCTGTAGTGCCAGGCCAATGAAAACATTTTTTTTTCAACGTACGAATAAGAGCATCTTAAAGTAACTTCATCAAGGATGGGAATAATCGACTTTTTCCATTCGCTGTTTACTTTTATCCGATTTTTCCATTGTCCGTCAATTTTCATTAGTGCGCCATGCTCAGCAAGTATATTTATTTGAATATGATTTAAAAACAGGTCAATATCACTCCGGCTCCTTCCTGTGATTATATATAATTCCGTATCTGGATTACAAGCCAGATTTCTGACAATTTTCGTTATCTCTTCGGTAAGGATTGCTGTAGAAGGTTTTGACGTATAATTTACCAGGGTTCCATCGTAGTCGAGCAGTATAAGGCATTTTGTAGAATTTCTGTATCTTTCATTTATTTCGGCTTCAGTTTTATTATCCATTTTACTCTTTAATTGAAAGAAATCTCTTCAACGTCTTATGTTTGTCATAAAATATCAAAAATTAAACAAATCCGTTACCAATTTGTTTTGAAAAAAGGCTGTAATCAGAGAAAACATGAACAATTACCGATTGCAATAATTTTCAATTTTATCTTTATGTTGGTATTAAAATTGTTTTTTTTACTGCAAAGAGGATATTTAAGAAATGAGAAAAATCATTTAATATGAATAATCTGAATTATGGTGTAATCGGAAATTGCAGAAGCGCCGCGCTTATATCGGACAAAGCAAGTATTGACTGGTGTTGTCTGCCCGATTTTGACTCTCCTTCTGTCTTCGCTAAGCTTATTGATAACGTTAAAGGTGGTTCATTTAGTATCGTTACAGATGATAATTACACTATATCTCAAAAGTACATTATCTGGACAAATGTTCTTTGCACAGAATTCAGGTCAGATCAGGGTATCTTTGAGGTAATTGACTTTATGCCTCGCTATAAACTACTTGAAAATGATTATTTTGCTCCTGCTGAAATATATCGGTATATAAAGTATATTTCAGGTTCTCCTGTCTTTAAGGTAAAATATTGCCCTGCTTTTAATTATGCAAGGGAGGAAGTTTCCCATATTACTGAGGAAAATTATATCAGGACCTACTCCAGAGTTAATCCTACCGATTGCATATATCTCTATTCAAGCCTGGATTTCAATGATATTCTCGAATCGAATTTAATTTCACTTACCCAGCACCAGTTTCTATTACTTTCCTACAATCAGAAGCTGATCGATATAGATATTAAGAGGGTTTATCTCGAATTCCAGCGAACAAAAGTTTACTGGCTTAACTGGACAAACCGTTCAAAGAAACATCAGAAGTATAATGAAGAAATAGTAAGAAGTCTATTGGTTTTAAAAATAATGTCCTTTCAACCAACAGGTGCAGTACTGGCGGCTCTAACAACTAGTTTACCGGAAACAATTGGTGAGGTTCGCAACTGGGATTATCGTTTTTGCTGGTTGCGTGATGCATCTATGTCGCTGGCAACATTGATCAATATGGGCCATTTCTATTCTGCTCAGCGATTTCTTGATTACCTGAAAGGAATTCTTAAATCAAAAAACGATTCATTTCAGATAATGTACGGTATCAGAGGTGAACGCGATCTTACCGAAACCGAGCTTCATCACCTTTCTGGTTATGAAAATTCCAAACCTGTCAGGATAGGAAATGCTGCATATTCGCAACGACAGAATGATGTATTTGGGTATCTTATTAATATTATACACAATTATTTTGAGTTTTTCCCCGGTACATTAGACGAAATAGAAGATATCTGGGAGATTGTCCGGAACATCTGCAGAACAGTAACAACACACTGGGAAAAACCCGATAAAGGTATATGGGAGATTCGGAATTTTGAAAGCCACTTCGTGTTTTCAAAAGTTATGAGCTGGGTAGCTATGGACAGGGCAGCAAAAATAGCGCAACTTCTGAATAAAAAGTATTATGAGGATTCGTGGAGGGGAATTGCAAATGATATTAGAGAAGATGTACTGAAAAACGGGTGGAATACTGATCTTCAAACATTTACACAAACTTACAGCAACACATACCTCGATGCCTCATTGCTACTAATGGCAGAATATGGTTTTATTTCCGCAAGCGATATCAGGTACCAAAAAACTGTTCTTGCTGTCAAAAAAGCACTTTTTTCTGATGGTCTGGTTTACCGGTATATTAATTCAGACGATTTTGGCAAGCCGGAATCATCATTCACAATATGTACCTTCTGGCTTATTCAGGCACTTTTCAGGATAGACATGAAGGAAGAAGCAAAAAAAATATTTGATGAGCTTTTAAGCTATGGTAATCATCTTGGACTTTTCAGCGAGGACATTGATTTCTCTACAAAAAGGCTATTAGGAAATTTTCCACAGGCATATTCACATTTGGCATTAATTAACACGGCAGCTTTGTTTTCTGAAGAGAAAATCGGCCCAAAGTATATTAAACCCTGATAATATCGGGTTGATATCAGTTGATAATCCTGAAAACATGAAACAAGCATATCATTCGCTTTTCTGGCAATCCTCCAACATTATTACAATCGTTTCAACCGGCAGGAAAATATTTAAACACCGGAAAATCAGTTAACCGGCACTGAAAAGAAAAAAGTAGTGCCCTCTCCCACGGCACTCTTCAACCACACTCTCCCCTTAAACAAACCAACTATTTTCTCCACAATCGACAATCCGATACCTGATCCTTCATTATTCTTTCCTTCATAATTAAATTTTGCAAATCTTTCAAATATTCTATTCTGATCTTCTTCAGGGATACCGGTACCTGTATCTGAAACTGCAAAGAATAACTCGCCACCTTTCTTCTCACAACTATAAGTAATAGAGCCTTTTGAAGTGAACTTAACTGAGTTATTCAATAAGTTGAAGAAAACTTGTTTTAACCTCATCTGATCTGAATTTATTATTATATCATTATCGGGAAGGTTATAACTTAGCTGAATATCGGATTTTTCTTTTCTGAGCAGCTCAAGAGTATAAATTTGTTTAATCTCGTCAAACAACTCCCTGATGCTGAAATTGGTATAGCTCAAATGCAGATCACCTGCTTCAATTTTAGATAAATCTATTATATCGTTAATCAATTTAAGAAGATTATTACCACTGTTTTTGACAATATTAATATACTGATGTCTCTTAACATAATCATTTTCATTCTCAAGAAGTTCACTGAAGCCAACAATGGCATTCATCGGGGTCCTGATCTCATGAGACATATTGGACAGAAATGCCGATTTCAGCTTATCTGATCTGATTGCTTTCTCTTTTTGTCGGACAAAATCCTTTTTAATAATATAAAACAGAAATATCATGAGTGTCGAGTAAAACCCAAAACTTAGAAAAATATCGATGCTCCTGATCCTGGTATCGGGATAGATAAAAAGCTCACGAGGAGCAGTATAGTCAATAATAAAAAGTAAAACGATATTGAGAAAAAATATTGTCAGCAAAACAGTCAGCGATCTGCCCTCCCATACCCAAAGAATAAGTGCTCCCATTATTAAAAGAAAAAAAAGCACCGGTCCGTTCGATAAGTAGCTGGAATACCAGGTCAGATCAAGCATAACTATTCCCAGAACAGTTAAAGCCAATTTCGGAATATAAAGGCATCTGCCGAACCTGACCAGAAAATAGAGACCAAGGATGACAATTGAGCTACTCCCTGCCAAGTATACCGGAGCTATTTTCAGATTTATTATCATGTGAAAACAACAAAGAAACATCAGGAAGAGAGAGGTTGCAAAGCAGGTAACAGTAATAAAGTATCTTTCTGACTCTACCTTTTCAACATCTCCAAGAATATATATCAAGATTGAATTGAACTTTGTCATAGTTAAAATATTTGCGATTTTAATTCAATTTCCTCCAACTCATCTGAAAATATTTCCATGATATATTAAGATTTGTCATTTATTACATTCGCAAGAATTTTCTACGATGAGATAAGCTTCCGAAGTTAATGATAAAGAAAAAGCCAAAAGACATTCTTAGGCAGAATAATCTAAAAAATCTATATNACCTATTATTTTCTCCGAAGGTTTACGTGAATAAAACAAATATATGGATTCTGTTAGAAATACCTAATCTTGAAATATCTTAAGATCCCTGGTAAAGGAAGGATTAGGGTATAATTCAATGGCTTTGTTCTGAAACTGAATTGCTTTCTGCCTGTCGCCCATCTCAAAATGGATCCAGGCTTCAGTGGAATAGGTTCCGGCTCTATCCGGATTAAGGGTTATAGATTTCTGAACCATCTCCAAAGCTTTTCCATAATATCCACTGAGCCGGAATGTGCAGATTGCCCAGGCATATTTATTAAGGATCTCGTAACTATCAGGATATTTATTATATGCTTCCTCGCATAACGAAATACAGTTATTCTGATCCTTTTTATTTATCAGATCACTTATCAGGTATTCATATGCTTTCGGGACATACTCTTTATTAAAATACCTTTTTACATATTCTTTCATCTTGCCGACATCACCTGAAAGCATCAATTCACCTTCAGCAATTCGGAACCTGCACTCGGGATTATGTCCGAATCTGTTATCCTGATCATAAAGTAATACCTTATTAAAATGATTAATTGCATCTTTTATCTGGTATCTGAACAGAAGTTTTTTTGCGAGTACAAAATTACTGTTAACATTCAACGTGTCTTTCTTATATGTTGAGAAGACAACGCTGTACAAATTAACGCCTTCAGAGACCTCTTTCATGAAATTCAGATAAGCGTCCCTGTTTCCATCATAACTCACAGTACGATCAATTTCATTTCCATTCATGTCGAGAAAGATAACAGTACTTTGATATTCAAGGCTATAATATTTCCAAAGAGGTTTATAAACTGAATCTGCAGGCGATACTTTTACTACGACATAATTTTTATTAAGGAATTCTCTGTTTTTTTCATTGTCAAATATGTCGTGTTTTAGCCTGATACATGGTCCGCATTCAGGCGCCCAGAATTCAATTATCAATAACTTATCGGCAGCTTTTGCTTCTTTTACTGCATTGTTAACAAATCTGATTTCCTGTTTCTCAGGTAGCTGGTATGCACAAGCAATAGCTATCAGTAAGAGTGAAAGAAGATAGAAGAAATTTTTCATCAGGCTAAGCTCTTTTGGTTATACTCAAGGTGCTGGTCCGGGTGAATTTTAAGTTGAATTAATTTCTAATTATTCAGCTATAAAGACAGGGGATAAAAAGAAGTGTTGCATAAAACAGATCTGTTTTTATATGTGATATCCGCAAAAGCTTATAAGAATTTAGTAAATTAGCTTCTGAAATTATTGGAAATGAAATATTTAAAGCTGATAAATTTTCTATTTGCCAGGATTGATTTTTATATCAGCCGGTTTACCCAGACAGTTATACAATTTTTCCATAGAACTATTATTATCAGCCATCACATACAATTTGTCACCAGTCTGTATCGTTGTTGCCCCATCGGATATAAAAAACTTATTATTTCTTTCAATCAAAGCAATAATTATACTTTGTGGCAATCCTAAATCAACGATTGTCTTTCCGATACAACTGAATTTAGATTCTACTGTAATGACAGTGTATAAGGATTTGGTTTTCCACCCCAATTCGAGATCGAGAACAGATTTCTTTTTAAGATTAACGGGTACTGCCAGCTTCAGCAATCTGGCAACTATCGGGATAGTTGTTCCCTGAATAAGGATAGAAGTAACAGAAATAAAGAAAACCAGGTTAAAGATAATACTGGCCTTCCCTACCCCTGCAGTAAGCGGATAGATAGCCAGTATAATGGGCACTGCACCTCTTAATCCAACCCATGAGACAAATATTTTTTTTCGAAAATCCAACCCTGAAAATGCCAGTGAGATAAATACCGCTAAAGGTCGTGCCACAAATATTAACAACAAGGAGACCAGGATACCAATTCCCATGTAAGGCAAAATCTGTTTTGGAAATACCAATAATCCCAGGGTAATAAACATTATTATCTGCATCATCCACGATNGCGCGTCGAAATGCTTTGTAAGACTTTTTTTATGAATAAAATCCCGGTTCCCNAGGATGCATGCTGAGATATAGACTGCTAAAAAGGCGTTTCCCCCGATAAATTCTGAAAATGAAAATGTAAAAAGTACCAGCGCTATTAACAGAACTGAGTATAAACCTTCAAATTCGAGTTTTATCCAGTTGATTATTTTAGTCATGACGATTCCCATAAGATATCCAACTCCTGCACCAAGAATCATTTGTTTGAAAAACATCAGGATCAGGGAGATATATGTAGCATGCGGGTTTGTGAGTAAATAAGTGAAAATAATCATCAGGAAAAAAGCCATGGGATCGTTGCTCCCGCTCTCCAGTTCGAGCAGTGGTCGCAGATTACCTTTTAATCCTATACTCTTCGATCTCAAAATTGAGAATACAGCGGCTGCATCAGTTGAAGACACTATTGAACCCAACAACAAACCCTCTAGAATAGTGAAATTTGTAAATATATGGACCAGAAATCCTATTGTTGCTGCTGTTATTAAAACTCCAGATGTCGATAGTGAGACACCCTGCCAGAAGACTGGTTTTATATCTTTCCATTTTGTTTCGAGACCACCGGAAAACAAGATGAAGCATAATGCCACAGCCCCGATGAATTTAGCAATTTTCGGATCATCAAAACTGATTCCTCCCGGACCGTCCGACCCGGCCAGCATGCCAACCAGTAAGAATAACAACAATATAGGAATTCCAAACCTGGTCTGCCTGCTTGCTACCAGGCTNACAAATAAAAGTATTGAACCGATTAATATTATGTTGTCAATCGTAAGCTGCATAATAAGAAATATCCTTATCTGGCTTTCATTATTCTTAATGCTATATATGGTTTTGCCGGTAATTCGATTAAGCTATATCCCGAAAATTTCTTTTCCAGAGGTGTTATNGTCATGTTCCAGGTATCGATGACTTCAACTGTATAAAATGAATCTTCAGGAAGATTGATTATAGTACTTCTGGGTTGAGCATCAGTAAAATAGGCTAAATAGTATTCTTTCTCTTTACCAATTGCAGAAAAAGGCATCCATGANGGAAACAAAGGAATGGGCTTTAAACAGGAAGGTGCAGATTCAATTATTTTACGAAGGAATTTAATTCTTTCCGGACTTTGTCCTTTCAAATCACCACCCTTTGACCACCAAAGGATTTCAGATGATACTTTCGGATCTTTAACGGGGTTTTCGGTTACATAAGTCTCACCGTGTCCGACAAAACCTCCGTTTAGAAATCCTCTCCAGAATTTCATTGTCAATGTTTCTGCAGTCAGATCGCCCCATGACCAGGGGATATTTCCTTCATACCTGCATTCATCAAAAACAATGGGCTTTTTATATTTTATACGGTACTCGTTTGCTCTGTATGTATCTTCACTTTGAATACTTGCATGAGTTATATACGGATTAGTGTGATCATAAAATCTCGATCCGTTATGTATACTGATCATGTGATGATATTTATCTTTTTTGGCAAACTGTTCAATATAATAATCCCAGTCGCTGAGTTTTTTTCCTGCCATAAAATCATACTCATTAGCCATGCTCCACCAAACATTTTTAGAGGCAGCAAATCGTGCAATGATATAGTCAATATACATGTCCTCTGTTGTCCTGTCCAGGTTACTAAAACCCCATCTGTCGTAAGGATGAAAAACAATCAGATCGGCCTGAATCCCCAAAGAATCAAGCTGCCTGATTCTTTTTTCAATGTTTCTGAAAAACGCTGGGTTCAAACGACTATAATTCCAGTTTTTCAGAGGTGTCCCCTCAAAAGGATAGTATTCAGGTTCATTATGATTCCAGTCATAACTTTTCGGGAAAATGCACATACGCATTTTATTAAAATAACCTTTCGATAACGTTTTGAGAGTGGCTTTGGCCAGGCTGTCGCCCTGATGTACCCAACCATAACAAGTTGTTCCAAAAGAACTGTGAGGAGTCCCGTCAGCATAAGCAAAATAGAATGTATCTTTAACAACCACAGGTCCATGATTCTCTTTCTGAGCAGGCGTGCAAATAAAACTTCCTTTTTTCTTATCGAGTTTTTTGGCGTTGCTCGAAATCAGGTATGTCCATTCACCCTCCTTGCGGGGCATGAATCTGATCTTATAGAT
>JGI20214J51650_10001466_pt1 | contig 14953 bp, 14 predicted proteins | sample WetSurMetagenome_FD_51650 | JGI IMG/M metagenome (IMG submission 51650) | reverse complement strand
GGCTTCGATTCCCAGGCTCCCAGTCCCAGCAAAAAGATCCAGAACCTTTTCTCCTGTCAGATGGTGCCCAAGGAGATCAAAGATCGCTTCCCGCACCCGATCGGAGGTGGGGCGTATCTCCAACCCCTTGAAGGGCGCGAGACGCCGACCTCTCAACCGACCACCGGTTATCCTCATTCAGAACCCATCCCCCTGCAAACAGAGGATTAGTGCCAAAGCAAAAGTCGAGTGACTCACAAAGAGGTTGGTTACGAGGTCAAAGGGTCNCGGCAGGCTCCTGGTCTTCTTTTTCACTGAGCCTCTTCACTTCCGGTGCCCCTGAAGAGTCGACCGCTTTCCTTCCAAAAGGGATTCTTCGATAAAGCCGGTAAAACGTGACGGCCGGGCCTGACACGATATAAAGAAGCATGATGAGAAAAAGCATCACCATGGGTTTGTAGGCAATCACCAGAGACACCAGGATGATGGACACCAGCACATTGAACGGTTTGTAATTCTTGAGATCCAGTTTCTTGAAGCTGTAGTAGGGGATGGTACTGACCATGAAAAAGGAAAGGACGTAGATCATCACCAGAATGGGGAGAGATCTCGTCTCCAGTTCTCCCTCCCAGAAGCTCACGAAAAGCACCATGGAAGCGATGAAGCAGGCTGCCGCAGGAATAGGAAGCCCCTTGAAGTAGCTGGGATCCTCCACGCTTTTCTGAACATTGAAGCGTGCAAGCCGCAGCGCTCCGCACACCACAAACATGAAGGCTGCAAGCCAGCCCAAGCGGCCGAAGGGCGCCAGGGCCCACTGAAAGGCAAGAATAGCAGGCGCAACCCCGAAGGCGACGAGATCGGCCAAAGAGTCAAACTCCACTCCGAACTGGCTNGACGAACGGGTCAAACGGGCGACCCTTCCGTCCAGCCCGTCCAGAATGCCTGAGAGAAAAATCGCCACAGCCGCGGCCTCGTATCTCTCCCCCATGGCGCTGATGATGGCATAGAATCCGCAAAAGAGGCTTGCCGCCGTGAACAGGTTGGGCAGAATGTAAATGCTCCTTCTTTGCTTGTCCCTGAATCGTCTTTTCCTTTTTCCTCTCATGGCAGATACCCCAGGATTGTTTCTCCCGCTTTGACGTTATGGCCCGGCTGAACCGCCACACGGCTTCCTTCCGGCAGATAGACATCCACTCTTGAACCGAACCGGATCAGGCCGAACCTCTGACCCGCCTGCACCTCATCCCCCTCCCGGACCCAGCACGCAATGCGGCGTGCGATCAGGCCGGCGATCTGGACAAAAACGATCTGCTTTCCTTCTCGGGTGTCCAGCGTGACGGCATTTTGCTCGTTTTTTTCAGAAGCCTTGTCCAGGTTCGCAGCGAAAAATGCGCCGGGACGATACAAGATCTTCGTTATCCTGCCCCTCGCTGGAATGCGGTTGACGTGGACATTGAACAGGGACATGAACACACTGACCTTCACGGCCTTTGTTCCCAAGGGGTTGTCCCCGCTTTCCAGACTCCAGGCACCAAGCACTCTTCCGTCCGCCGGTGTGAGCACCGCCTTTTCCTGAACATCGGCCTTCCGCTCAGGGTCCCTGAAAAAGTATAGCACGAACACGGTAATAGCCCCGGCGACGATCGCAAGAGAGACAAGACCCAAAAACAAAAAAAGAAGGGTCATCATCAAGCCGATTCCAGCAAAAAGAAACCCCTCTCTCGCTATACCGAGTCGGTTGTGGATTCTCCTTTCCAGCGCAGTGGAAGATCCCGTGCTCACGCCAAGGATTATGATCTTTCCCCCCAGAATTGTCAACGTCAATGCATTTGAGGCTTCTTGCCAGAAACCCCGTTCGCCCTTCGATACCTCAGGACGAACGGATTAGAGGGACGCGGCTGGTTTCCTTTTCCGTTCGTGGTGAGCGGTTCGACTTTGCTCACCGCCCTGAGCACGCCGAAGGGGTATCGAACCACAAACGGAATGNGGATTTCAGTTTTTCCCCGAGGGCAACTTAATTTCAGCTTTTCGAAACGTTATAAGGATTTAGACGAATGTCCGGCGGCCTCAGATAGGAAGGCACCACATCCTGAAGCATGTCAAATCCCTGAGCTCTCGCTTTTCTTGCTCCCAGCATGCCCAGGGTGGCCGCCCTGAGGTTCCAAAAGGAGGGAGGCGCAAAGATCGCCCTGTCACCGGCTGCCGAAGCGATAGGCCCCATTTGCCGATTGAAGTCCGTGCCAAGGACAAAGGCCTTTTGCTTGATGAAACCGGGAAGATCTCTGATCTTAAGACAGGTCTCCGGTTCCAGCCGCACGAGTTCCTGCTCATCAGACCAGGTGTAGAGGGCTGCAAAAACCTCCTCTTTCCTCGAATCGATCACCGGGCACATAGGGATAGAAACGCCCGGACACTGGCTCGCCAGAACCTCCAGGCTGGACAGGGCGACGATCGGGACCCCCAGCCCTTCGCAGAACCCCTTGGCCGCCGAGAGCCCCACGCGGAGACCCGTGAAACTGCCCGGGCCTTTGGCTACAGCCAGACCACTAATTTCCTCAAGAGCCACTCCTGACACTTGAAGGAGATGGTCAAGAGCGGTCATGAAATGGCGAAAATCCTTGGTCCTGGGAGACAGGGTCCACTCCGCCAGGAGAGCGCCGCCCTCATCCACGAGGGCCAGGCTGAACTGCGGAGTGGAGGTGTTGATGGCGAGAATCACGTTACCCAAAGAGCTTCTCGAAGAGCTTGACCACGGCTTCGATTCTGGAGAGATCATTGATCGTCACCACCACGATCAGCGCGGCCAAGAGGAAGATTCCCAGTTTTTGAGCCATGTCCCTTTTCTTGATGCTGATGGGCTTGCCGATGATCAGTTCCATAAGCAGGAAAAGGATCACCCCACCGTCAAGGATAGGGACCGGCAGGAGATTCAGGATCCCGAGGTTGATGCTGATGACCGCCAAGAGAGGGACCAGATAGCTGATGCTTTCCTGGGCCACCTGGCCTGTCAGTTGGCCGATCATGATGGGGCCTCCAAGGGTTTTGATGGAGACCACTCCCTGAAAAAGTTTGACGATCGTCAGGAACGTGAGGGCAGTGATCTCCCAGGTCTTCCGAATGCCTTCTTTCAGAGCCTCCCAGGGTCCCATCTCCACCTTCCTGTATTTTCCCGCAGCCACAATGCCGATGAGAGCGGATTTGACGTCCTCACCGAAGAGATTTTTTTCCACGGTTTCTTCCGGCACCACGGTGACGCCGAGAAGGCGGCCTTCCCTTTGAACGGTAATGGTCACCCTTTGGCCTGCAGAATCTTTCACCAGGTTCTTGATCTCCGTCCAGCTGTCCGTGGGGATCCCCTGCACAGAAACGATCACGTCTCCTTTGAGAATCCCGGCACTTGATGCCGGAGAGTCTTCCCTGACTTGACCGACCTCTGTGGTCATCACAAAGTTGCCGGAGATCACGTAAACACCCCAGAAGAGGAAGAGCGCCAGAAAAAGGTTGAAAAAAGGCCCGGCTGCAACAATGGCGATTCTCTTCAGGACATGCTGGTGGTTGAAAGCTCTGTGGGCCTCCTCTGGCGAAAGATCTTCGGATTCATCGTCGTTCTCCCCGAGCAGTTTGACGTAACCTCCAAGAGGAACCGTCGAGATGAGGTATTCCGTCTCCCCCCACTTTTTTCCGACTAGCTTATAGCCGAAGCCGAGGGAGAATTTGAGCACCTTGACGCCAAAGGCCTTGGCCAAGAGAAAATGCCCCAGTTCATGGAAAAAGATCAGAATGCCCAGAACAACAATGAAAGGAAGGATATAGTACAAAATAAGAGTCATTTGCTTAACCTCTGCGTGAACAAATCTTTCTCTCCGCGAATTCCGCGGCTCTCTGTCTCGCCCAGGCATCCGCCTCCATCACCTTCTCGATGCTGTCGATGACAAAGGGGGTATGGGCTTTCATCGTTTTTTCGATGAGGGAAGGGATCTCAAGAAACCCGATTCTCCCTCGAAGAAAAAGCTCCACAGCCACTTCATTGGCGCCGTTCAAAACAGCCGGCATGCTCTCCCCGATTTCCGCCGCTTGAAGGGCCAGTTCTAGACACCGGAATTTCCGTGTGTCCGGCTTCATGAACCTCAAAGTCCCAACCCGCTCCAAGTCCAGGGCGGGGAGCATGGTGTCCACGTGGCGCGGGTAGGACAAGGCATAGGAGATCGGCGTGATCATGTCCGGGATCCCCATTTGGGCAAGGATCGACCCGTCCTTGTACTCCACCATGGAGTGAATCACGCTCTGAGGATGAATCAGGATGTGGATCTGGTGAATGTCCAACCCAAAGAGCCACCTGGCCTCGATCAGTTCAAGCCCTTTGTTCATCAGGGTCGCTGAGTCCACAGTGATCTTCGGACCCATGTTCCAGTTGGGGTGCTTCAGGGCCTGCTCCGGGGACACCCTTCCCATCTCTTCATACGAGAAATCCCTGAACGGTCCGCCGGAGGCCGTCAGGATGACCCTCCGAACATCGTCTCGCCGGTGTCCCTGGAGACACTGGAAAATGGCGCTGTGTTCGCTGTCCACAGGCAGAAGGGTCACTCCCCTTCTCCGCACCTCCTCGATCACCAGAGGGCCGGCCATCACCATGGTTTCTTTGTTGGCCAGGGCGATGTTTTTCCCGGCTTGGATGGCCGCAATGGTCGGAACAAGACCTGCCGCGCCCGTGATGGCCGAGATAACGGTGTCTACCTCCTCCAGGGTGGCGAGATGGTTGAATCCATCCCTGCCCGAAACAATCTTCGTTTTGTGTCCACCGTCCAGCCGTTTCTTGAGGCTTTCGGCCTCCTCGTCTCCTAAGACGGCCACCACCAGGGGACTGAACTTCCGAACCTGTTCAGCGAGAAGATCCACATTCTTTCCCGCCGCCAGGGCCGTCACTTGATAGGCTTCAGGGTGCGCCTCAATGACTCTGAGGGAACTGCACCCGATGGAGCCCGTAGAACCTAGGATGGCAATTCTTTTCATGCGCGGCCAAGGATCTCCCTGAAGTAGGCAATGGTGTTTTGCAGCCCCTCCTGGAGCTCCACCCCAGGTTCCCATCCCAGCTTTTCTTTGGCCAGGGTGATATCGGGTTGCCGCCTCCTGGGATCGTCCATGGGCGAGGGCCTGAATTCGATGCCGCTCTTGGACCCGGTGAGCCGGACAATGTTTTCGGCGAGTTCCAGCATGCTGTACTCGCCTGGGTTTCCCAGATTGACCGGCCCAACGAAGTCATCGGGACCGTTCATCATGCGCACCAGGCCTTCAACCATGTCGTCCACATAGCAGAACGACCGGGTCTGGCGGCCATCTCCGAAAATCGTGATCGGCTCATTCCTCAAGGCCTGCATGATGAAGTTGCTGATCACCCGGCCGTCATTGGGATGCATGCGGGGCCCGTAGGTGTTGAAGATCCTCACAACGCGGATGTTGACTTTGTTTTGCCGGTAATAGTCAAAAAAGAGCGTCTCCGCGCATCGCTTCCCTTCGTCGTAGCAGGCCCGAAGCCCGATGGTGTTCACGTTGCCCCAGTAGCTTTCCTTCTGGGGATGAATCGAGGGATCGCCGTAGACCTCGCTGGTAGAAGCCTGCAGGATCTTTGCCTTGACCCTCTTGGCCAGTCCCAGCATGTGAATGGCGCCCATCACAGCCGTTTTGACAGTCTTCACCGGATTGTACTGATAATGAACCGGGGAGGCCGGACAGGCCAGGTTATAGATTTGGTCCACTTCCAGAAAGATAGGGTTCACCAGGTCATGGCGGATCACTTCAAAAGAAGGACTGCCGAGGAGATGGAGAATGTTGCGTTTTTGCCCTGTGAAATAGTTGTCCAGACAGATCACGTAATGTCCCTGGGACAACAGCCTCTCGCACAAATGGGATCCCAGAAACCCCGCACCCCCGGTCACAAGGATTCTCGCAGTATCGAAAAAGTTAGGACGCATGAAAATAGGCTCCGTCTCTGAAGTTAGCAAATAGACCTGTACAAGTGCCCGGGTACGGCCCGTGAACTTATCCTCATGGAGTATTGGAGTGATGGAGCATTGGAGTAATGGTAAAACCCAACACTCCAGTACTCCAATGCTCCATTACTCCACTCTTCCAATACTCCACTACTCCAATCTTCCATTCTTCACCATATAACAAACGCATAAAGAATCGGGATGGCGAACAGGAGCGCATCCACGCGGTCAAGAAAACCGCCGTGTCCCGGAAGGATCTTTCCTGAATCTTTCACCCCGTGATTCCTCTTGATCATCGACTCCACGAGGTCGCCGACCTGGCCGGCGATCGCGATCACTCCGGACACCACAGCAATCGTGCTCACGGATGGATGGAGATCGAAGATCTGAGAAAAAAAGACCCCTGCCAGCACACTGGTGACGAAACCCCCGACCGCGCCTTCCCACGTCTTCCCAGGACTTACCGTCACATAGAGTTTGTGCTTTCCCAGAAGCCGGCCGCAATAAAGGGCCGCAGTATCTCCTAGAAATATAATGGCGAGGAGAAGGAAAATCCACAGATTTCCTCTGGGAGTCCGGTCCACGAGAACGAGCAGGGAGAGCGGAAGGCCCGCGTACAGAAACCCCAAAGCTGCGGCTGCGGTGCCTTCGAAAACGTCTTTCCTGCGCCCCGGTTCGGAGAAGAGATAGAAGCTCAGAACGATCATCAGGGTGAAACACAGAACCGCAAAAGCCAATTGAATCAACCCCTGAGAAAAAAGAGCCGGGAAGAAAAAGCAAAGGCCATAGGCGAGCGCCCTGGGGATTCGGGGCATTTTCGGAGAGGTGAGGAGGAAAAACTCATAAAGACAGAGGCACGAGACCGCAAACAACAGGAGATAGAACAGCCAGCGCGGGCCGAACCCGATGAGGTAAATCAGAATGGGGATGGCAATTCCTGCCGTGAGCCATCTCTTCAGATGCGCCATCTAGAGAATTCTCGCTCTCTCCGTTTGCCTGGCAGGTTGTTGCAAAACACCTGCTCGGCAGGCTGGTCAAAAACGCCCAGATGCAAGGGCACACACCCGTCACGAGTGACAAGGAACGAGTAACGAGACAAAAATCCAAGTTGTCACTCGTTACTCGTCACTTGTCACTTTCCTATGACATGGGGNTTTTTCAACAGCCTGCTAGTCATCGCGCTCTTCCCTGGATAGAGCCANCTGGTCGCCTGTGGCTCCAAAGCGCCTTTCTCTTTTCTGGTACTCGATCAGGGCTTCGACGTATTCCTCTTTCCTGAAGTCAGGCCAGTAGGTCGGGGTCATGTAGATCTCGGCGTAGGCAATCTGCCAGAGGAGAAAATTGCTGATACGGCACTCCCCGCTGGTTCGGATGAGCAGATCCGGATCAGGCATGGCCGCCGTGTAAAGATGTTCTGAAAGGAGCGTCTCGGTGATGTCGGAAGAACGAATCTCTCCGGCTTCAACCCTCTGAATCATCTTTCGGACGGCGTCCGTCACCTCTTGTCGGCCCCCGTAGCTGAGGGCAAGGGTCAACACCATGTTCCGGTTGGAAGCCGTCTGCTCNGCCGTCTCGCGCAGAGTTCTCTGAACGTCTTTCGGGAGTTTATGGAGTCTTCCTATCGCCTGAAACCGAATTCCATTGTCGAGCATTTCCCTCAGTTCGGATTGAAGGAATCGCTTGAGGATCACCATGAGGGCTTCGACTTCGATCTTCGGTCTCCTCCAATTCTCCTCGGAAAAGGCGTACAGGGTGAGCCAAGGAATACCAATCTCGCGGCTTGCCCGGACAATCGCCCTCACCGACTCCGCGCCCTCCTCGTGGCCCCGGATGCGGTTCATGCCCCGTTGTTTGGCCCAACGGCCATTCCCGTCCATGATGATCGCCACGTGGCGAGGCAGCTTTTGCAGATCCAGGGTTTCCATGATGAGGTGTCAGATTGAGGGCTTCAAGGGCCAAAGGGCTGGCATCAGAATTCCAGAATCTCTTTTTCCTTTTCTGCGGTGACTTCATCGACCTTCTTGATGAAGTCGTCTGTGAGTTTCTGGACCTCCTCCTGCGCGCGAAACAGCTCGTCCTCTGAAATCTCCTTTTCGTTTTTCAGCTCTTTCAGCAGCTCGTTGGCCTCCCGGCGATGGTTTCGCACACCGATCTTGCCCTCTTCCGCCATCTTCTTCGCCACCTTGGCCAGTTCCTTTCTTCGACTTTCGCTCAAAGGGGGCACAGGAATCCTTATGATTTTCCCGTCATTGATGGGGGTGAGCCCGAGTTCTGACTTGAGAATGCTTTTCTCTATTTCTGCGATAATGGACGGGTCCCAGGGCTTTACCGTGATGAGCCGGCTTTCGGGCACGGACAGGGATGCCACCTGATCGAGCGGCATCTGGGTTTCATAGCAATTCACCCGGATGCCGTCCAACAAGGCGGTCGAAGCCCGGCCCGTCCGGATCCGGATGAAATCCTTCTTGAGCGCGTCAATGGTTTTCTGCATGTTTTGCCGGCATTCGGAAATGATTTCCTCTTTCATCGCGATCTCCCTGAAATGATGGTCCCCACCTTCTGTCCAAGAGTCACTCGCTTGATGTTGCCTTTTTNCCTGAGATTGAACACCACAATGGGCAGGTTCTGCCCCATGGCCAGAGCCACCGCCGTCATGTCCAGCACTTGAAGATTCTTCTTCAAAAATTCCTGATAAGTCAACTGGGGGAAAAACTGAGGGGAAGAGACTTTTTCAGGATCGGCGCTGTAAACGCCGTCCACCTTCGTGGCCTTCAGAAGAACCTCGGCATTGATCTCCATGGCTCTGAGAGCCGCTGCCGTATCCGTGCTGAAATAGGGGTTACCCGTGCCTGCGCCGAAAAGCACGATTCTCCCCCGTCTCAGGTGGGTGACCGCCTTTTGACGGATGTAGGGCTCGGCGATCTTGTTCATCTCGATGGCGGACATGATCCTCGCTTCAGTTCCCCTTTGAGAAAGGGCCTCCCCGAGAGCGATCGCGTTCATCACGGTCGCCAGCATGCCCATGTGGTCGGCGGCCACCCGTCCCATGCCGTAATCCGACGCGCGCAGCCCCCGGAAGATGTTGCCGCCGCCGATCACGATCCCGATCTCCACTCCGAGTTTGTGGACAANCTGGATCTCCTCAGCGACGGTCTTGAGGACCGAAGGGTCCACGCCGTACGGNTTTTTCCCCATCAGCGCCTCTCCGCTCAACTTGAGCAGAATGCGCTTGAACCGGGGCTTNTTAACGCTCATCCGACTCTCCGAGTTGGNATCTCGTGAAACGGCGAATCACGATGTTTTCCCCNGTTTTAGCCATGAGCTCGTTGAGCAGGTCCTGAACNTTGATGTCCGGATTTTTGACATANGGCTGTTCGAGCAAACAGGCTTCAGAGTAGAANTTCGTCATCTTACCTTCCACAATTTTGTCGATCACCTTATCCGGCTTGCCCGATTCCTTGGCCTGGGTGACGTAGATTTCTCTTTCCTTTTCCAGCACAGAAGCGGGGATCCCCTCCCGGTCCACAGACAGGGGATTTGCTGCAGCAATCTGCATGGCGATGTTCTTCACAAAGGCTGAAAAGTCCTCTGTTTTTCCGGAGAAGTCTGTTTCGCAATTCACCTCCACCAGAACTCCGATCTTGGCTCCCGGGTGAATGTAAGCGGTCACCTGACCTTCGGAGGTTGCTCTCCCTCCCCTTTTCTTGGCCGTGGCAATCCCCTTTTTTCCTCAGATATTCGACAGCCAGTGTCAGATCCCCTTTGCTTTCCTGGAGCGCCTTTTTGCAGTCCATCATGCCGACGCCGGTCTTCTCTCTCAATTCCTTGACTAATGTGGCGTTGATATCCAATTTATTCTTCCTCCATCAGGCTATCGTTGTCTTCGTCTTCCTCTCTCTTGGGAAGCACGATGATTTCAGGTCCTTTCTTTTCCCCCTCGGCCGCGGGGACAGGCTCCACTTTGACTTCCTCTTTTTCCTTCTCCACGTCCGCCTCGGCCCTCAACCGTTCTTCGGCCAGGTTATGTCCTTCGATGCAGGCATCCGCGATCTTTGAGGTGATCAANCGGATGGCTCGGATCGCATCGTCGTTTCCCGGAATGATGTAATCGATGTCGTCGGGATCGCAGTTGGTATCCGCAATCGCCACCAGNGGGATCCCCAGCTTCCGGGTCTCCTGCACGGCAATGTATTCCTTCTTGGGATCCACAATGAACACGGCCCCGGGCAGTTCGTCCATGTTCTTGATGCCGCCCAGGTTCTTTTCCAGTTTAATGAGTTCCTTTTCCAGCTTCATCGCCTCTTTCTTGGTGTATCGGTTCAGAGAGCCGTCGGCTTTCATGCTGTCCAGCTCCTTCAACCGAGCCACACTCTTGCGAATCGTCTGGAAATTGGTGAGGGTTCCGCCCAGCCACCGATTGACCACGAAGAACATCCCGCAGCGCTCGCTCTCTTCTGTAATCGCTTCATGGGCCTGCTTCTTGGTCCCCACAAAAAGAACCGGATACCCCTCCGCAACGGTGCGCACGACAAAGTCATAGGCGGTTGCAAAGAGGGAAACGGTCTTCTGCAGATCGATGATGTGAATTCCGTTCCTAGATCCGAAGATGTAAGCTTTCATCTTCGGGTTCCAGCGTCTTGTCTGATGACCGAAATGAACGCCGGCTTCCAATAGTTCCTTCATGCTGATACTCGCTGCCATTCACTCCTCCTGTGTTTGGGCAGACCTTCTTCGATCATGCCCTCGGTTTTTCCTCCGTTCAGGATCTCCACCTGTCTAACCTTCTCAGGCACCGGGGCTTTCCTGAACGTGCGAATTGGAGACACTCCTCAAGACCTTCTTTGAGGCAAACCTTTTCCTTGGCCATCGACTCAGATGGCAAAACGATAAACGTAATTTTTTAGCAACTTCTTTTCAGTTTTTCAACAAAAAAGTTTTTCTAACCCATTGACCTCCCGCTTTATCCGCCGGTATAGTATAATCACTTTTGCTTGATGAAGTAAGTAAAAGCCCTTGAGGTCGTTACTCTCGCCCTATAAACCCCTCCCCCTTGATGGGGGAGGGCAAGGGTGGGGGTGAAAAGCATAGAAGAAGAGGAAATCGTCCTATTTCTAAAGAAAGAGAGATGGGTTTCTTTGGATAAAACGGTTCGCCTAAAAGGCCTGAAGATCCAGCTTGACCAAAAAGAGGAAGAGCGGTTCTCCCCTTTTGCCTGTTTGAGCCGGAATGCCCTGAGAAGGACGAATGAGGAAATGATTATCGCCGGCCACCGGCAGAACTTCTCTTTGGATGCGGACCGAATCCTTCACTCCCTGGCCTACTCGCGATACATCGATAAAACTCAGGTTTTTTACCTGATCAAGAATGACCACATTACCCACCGAGTGCTTCATGTACAGCTGGTCTCAAAAGTTTCCAGGACCATCGGCCGTCTCCTCGGCCTGAACGAAGATCTGATCGAAGCGATTGCCCTGGGGCATGACATCGGTCACCCGCCTTTTGGCCACGACGGGGAACGGTTTCTGTCCGAGCTCTGCCACGAAGCGGGTCTGGGATATTTTTTCCACAATGTTCAGGGAGTCCGTTTTCTGGAACATATCGAGCGCAAAGGCAGAGGCTGGAACCTCACCCTACAGGTGCTGGACGGCATTCTCTGTCACAACGGGGAGATCCACACCCGGAGCCTTTCACCCGACAGGGCAAAAACGTTTGAACGAATGGATCGCGAAATGAAAGATCAGGAAAACGACCCCACGAGGGATATTCCGCCCATGACCCTGGAAGGGTGTGTGGTCCGCATGGCGGACACGATCAGCTACGTGGGCCGCGACATCGAAGACGCGATCCGCCTTGGATTGATCACTCGAGAGGAGATGCCGGAGCACTGCCGGCAAGTGCTGGGAGACACCAATGGAACCATTGTGTACACCCTCGTAGAAGACTTGATGTCCTGCAGTCTAGGGAAGGACTACGTCGCCTTCAGTGAGGAGGTCAGTCAGGCCCTTGCGCGACTCAAGCAGTTTAACCACGAGCAGATCTACATGAACCATCGAGTGAAGAAACAGACTCCAAAGATCAAAATCATGTTTCAGCTCCTCTTTGAGAAATACCTTCGCGATCTGGAAACAGCAAATCCCGACTCCGACATCGAAAAGGAATACCTCGCCGGCATGTCCCCGGACTACCGGAACCACTCCTCCAAAGCCGCTGTGGTAAGGGATTTCATCGCCGGAATGACGGACGAGTATTTCCTGACCCAGTGCCACAAAAACCTGGTTCCCCAGTGGCTTTCCACAGGCTACTAGCGCGTGACTTCGTTGTAACTATCCTGCAGCTACCTCTCATTTTGTATTAATATTCATACAATTAGCTTGACAACCCAACTCTGGAAAAGTAAAGGGTATAGTCACTTTGAAAATGGATATTCCTTCCTGATTTCTCCCTATCACTCAAGACAGTGTTGATCGTGAACGGAGGCTTCACTATGGCCAGCGCCAGAGACCTACGTAGCGAGGAGACTATACTCAAGCTCGAGAATGTTCACATGTACTTTGGCAGAGTTGCAGCGCTTGCCGGCGTGGACCTGGAAGTGAAAAAGGGAGAAATCCACTCCATCATCGGGCCGAACGGAGCCGGCAAAACCGTCATGATGAACTGCATCAACGGCCTGTACAAACCCCAGAGAGGCCGCATCATCTACAAGGGGCAGGACATCACTGCCCGTAGACCCCATGAACGCGCTTCTCTCGGAATCTCGCGAACCTTTCAAAAAATCGAGCTCTTCGGAGGTATGACGGTCCTGGACAACATCCGTCTGGGGAGACACATCCACCTCAAATCCGGTATCGTGAGCGGTTCCATCTATGTGGGCAAAACGAAGCGGGAGGAACTGGAAAGCAGGAAATTTATCGAAGAAGAGATCATCGATCTTCTGGAGATCGAGAGCATCCGGGACCACACTGTTCACATGCTCCCTTATGGGCTCCAGAANAGGGTGGAGCTGGGCAGGGCTCTTGCGCTCAACCCCGATCTGTTGCTTCTTGATGAACCGCTGGCCGGNCTCAACCTCGAAGAGGTGGAAGACATGGCTCGTTTCATTCTGGACATCAATGAAGAGGAACGATGGAAAGTCACCTGCNTTCTGGTCGAGCACGATATGGGCGTGGTCATGGATATCTCACACCGGGTTTTTGTCTTAAACTTCGGGAACAANATTGTGGACGGCACCCCAAANGAGGTTCAAACCCATCCTGAGGTGATCAAGGCCTATTTGGGCGAAGAGGATCTCTACGCGACAAGGAGGTAGGGGCTAAAATGAGCAGCTTTCCCATAGAGGTGACCAAAGATCTCACGATCCCAAAGCTGTTCCTGTCCCAGTGCAAGAGATATGGAACCAACAAGGTGGCCATGAGGGAAAAGGAGTTCGGCATCTGGCGACCCTACACCTGGCAGGACTACTACGACAATGTGAAGTACCTGTGTCTCGGCATGGTCGCCATGGGTCTGAAGAAGGGTGATAAGGTCGCCATGATCGGGGACAACCGGCCTGAAGGACTCTGGGCCGAGATGGCTGCCCTTTGCGCAGGCGGGATCGGGGTTTGGCTCTTTCAGGATTGCATGATGGATGAGGTGAAATACATCATCGACCACTCGGATGCCAAGTTCTTCGTGGGTGAAACACAGGAAGAAGTAGACAAGGCCCTTGCCATCAAGGGCGATTGTCCCAAGCTCGAAAAAATCCTCTGGGATGACCCTAAGGGCATGAGGAACTATCAGCACGATTTCCTGGTCAGTCTCGAGAAGGTGCAGGAGATGGGTCGGTGGATGGACAAACAAGAGCCGGGGCTCTTCGAGAATCTGATCAACCAAGGCCACGGGGACGACATTTGCCTTCTCTTCTACACTTCCGGGACCACCGCCTTACCCAAGGGCGCCCTGCTGAGTCACTGGAACATGCTGACCATGGGAAAGAACCTCATGGCCGTGGACCCGTGCTACGATACAGACGATTTCGTTTCCTACCTTCCTTTTGCTTGGATTGGGGAGCAGATGATGTCCATCTCCTGCGGCCTTCAGGTGGGGTACACCCTGAACTTCCCTGAAGAACCCACCACGGCCAAGGAAGACATCCGGCAGATCGGCCCTCATGTGATGTTCGCTCCTCCCAGGCTGTACGAGGGCATGACCCGCCAGGTCCAGGTGAAATACATCGACTCCAGCTGGATCAAACGCAAGATTTATGAGTTTTCCACCAAGGTGGGTTACAAGGTCGCCAATCTCAAGTTCAAGAAAAAGCCGGTCCCTCTGACGTGGAAGATTTTGAACGGGCTCGCGTATCTCGCCCTGCAGAAAAAGCTGAAGGACCATCTCGGCATGTCGCGCCTTCGACACGCGTACACAGGCGGGGCAGCTATGGGGCCGGACCATTTTCGCTTTTTCCACGCCCTTGGCGTGAATCTGAAGCAGATCTACGGCCAGACAGAGATCGCGGGGATTTCGATCGTCCACCGGGACGGTGACGTCAAATTCGACACGGTTGGAACGCCGATTCCCGAAACTGAAATCCGGATCACCGAAGAGGGCGAGATCCTCTCCAAGAGTCCTTCGGTTTTTCAGGGCTACTACAAGAACGAAGAGGCTACAAAGAAAACCCTGGTCGACGGCTGGCTCTATTCCGGTGACCGTGGGTTCATGGATGAAGACGGGCACCTGGTGGTCTTTGACCGTTCCAAGGACGTCATGACCCTGCGGGATGGAAGACCCTTCTCTCCGCAGTATCTTGAAACACGGCTCAAGTTCAGCCCCTTTATCCAGGAGGCCTGGGTCATCGGGGACAAGCGCCCTTATATCTCCGCAGTCATGTGCNTCGACTATGCGGTCGTGGGNAAGTGGGCGGACGAACGGAAAATCAATTACACCAGCTATCAGGAACTGTCCCAGAAATCCGAGGTCTATGACCTGGTCCAGAAGCAGATTGAGGAGTCGAA
>JGI20214J51650_10001461_pt1 | contig 14977 bp, 12 predicted proteins | sample WetSurMetagenome_FD_51650 | JGI IMG/M metagenome (IMG submission 51650) | reverse complement strand
ACATTGGAAGGCTTATAAGAGGAGAAGAATCAAAACTCATCAATTTCCGGAAAAAAAATAAATCAAAAGAATGAGTGTTGAAAGACTTAAGGGCCAATGCATATTGTCCGACTAATGCCACTAAAACCTTCTAAAATTGCTCCAGAATCTCAATCCTCTTTGTGATAGGAGGATGAGTTGCAAATAAGGAAGACAGTGAGACAGATGATTTTCCTCCCTTTACCTGTGGGTTCTCTATGAACATCTGGGCAACATCTTTTCTTTTAACCGCCTCAATTGTCGGGTCCTCTGATATTTTCCTTAGTGCAGATGCAAGGGCCAGAGGTCGTCTGGTAAGTTCAGCCGAACCTGCATCTGCAAGATATTCACGTTTCCTTGAAAGGGCAAACCTGAAAAGTGAAGCAATAAGATATCCGAAAAGCGCAAGCAACAGAGCAACAATTATTGCACCTCCTCCATCCTTTTTACCTCTTCCGGTTCCCCCGAATTGCATAGTTCTGAATATTCCTTCCGAGATAAATGCAAATATCCCTACAAACACAATTGAGATTATCAATAATCTTACATCACGATTTCTTATATGAGTGAGCTCATGGGCAATAACTGCTTCGAGCTCCTCATCATTAAGCTTATCAATAATGCCTTTTGAAAGAGATACTGAAAATGTTCCCGTATTAATACCACTGGCAAAAGCATTTAAAGAATCGTCATCAATAATATTGATTTTAGGCACGGTCATACCTGTAGAAATGCATAGGTTTTCAACAAGGTTATAGACTCTCTTATTTTCACTCCGTGTAAGTGGTTTTGAATCGGTTGCAGCATTTATCATTGCTGAATGAGAAAACCATGCTACAATAAACCAGATAGCAACACCAATCAGGATAAAAGGAATAGTCAGGATAAAACTATGGTTTATCTGGCTTATGGTCACATGTTTTTCTGACCCAAACGATGTAAAAAAGAAGAATAACCAGGTCAGGCCAATAAAAACAAACGGAAACATTACCAATATCAGTATTGAATTGGTATTGTTCCTCGAAATCTGGCTCTGAAGACCAAAGTACTTCATATGATCAGAACTGGATTTTAGGTGGCTGTTCAGCAGCAGCACGCTGATCACCAAGTTCGAACATTGTTTCGCGTTTAAAATTAAACAGAGTTGCGATCAGGTTTGACGGGAATATTTCTGTTGCAACATTCAACTCTTTGGTTGCTGAGTTAAAGAATCTCCGTGCTGCAGCTATCTTATTCTCTATATCAGCAATTTCAGTCTGAAGATCAAGAAAATTCTGGCTTGCTTTAAGATCAGGATATGCTTCGACCGATACTTTCAGACCATCAAGAGCTGTAGACAACCTGTTTTCAGCAGCGATCTTGTCGTCGATTGTTGTTGCTTTCATAGCATTGGTACGTGCCTCTGTAATTTCAGTCAGCACGCCTCTTTCATGACCCATATAGCCTTTTACCGAATCAACAAGTTGCGGTATAAGGTCATGTCTCTGCTTCAGCTGAACATCAACATCAGCAAAGGCCTGCTCCCTGTTGTTTCTAAGCTTAACCAGCCTATTATAAAGTGAAACCACCATCAGGACAACAAGAAATATAATTCCCAGGATAAAAAGTAGTACAATCATTTTCTTAAATTTTGATATTATTAATACTAATAAACGGATAATTCATGAAATTAACGTGAGATTACCTTAGGTGAGCTCGCCCACCTAGAGGTGTACTCGGTTCTTCGCTTCACTTCGTTTTGCTCAGAATGACAGGTAATTGTGTTTTTGTACATGATGATGTTGGCGGCAAAGTGCCGCCAACATCATCATGCTCTCCCCACAACTCTCTAAGTAATTGTCATTCTGAGCGAAGCGAAGAATCTTATACTTTTAGTCGAACACTATTGATAAAATTTATCAAAAATAAAGATAGATATTTTTACTATATTTATCTTTTAGTGTAAACTAAATTATTATTTTTCACTGTTTAAAAATTCAATAAACCTTACTGATATGGAAAAGAGTTTAAAAGGAACCAGGACTGAAAAGAACCTGCTGAAGGCGTTTGCCGGCGAATCCCAGGCAAAGAACAGATATGAATTTGCAGCAAAAGTTGCAAAAGAGGAAGGTTATGAGCAGATTTCAGGTATCTTTCTTGAAACTGCCTTGCAGGAGCAGCAGCATGCTAAAAGATTTTTTAAGTTTCTTGAGGGCGGTATGGTCGAGATAACTGCTTCTTATCCTGCTGGCAAAATTGATACTACTAAAGAAAACCTTTCTGCAGCAGCAGAAGGTGAACATGAAGAATGGAGTGATCTCTATCCATCATTTGCCAGGATAGCCGAGGAAGAAGGCTTTAAAAATATTTCAACAGCTTTTAAAGCAATTGCGGCGGCTGAAAAAGGACATGAGGAACGTTACAGGAAACTCCTCAGTAATGTAATGAAAGACAAGGTGTTCGAACGTGATGAAAAAGTTTTCTGGTATTGCAGAAAGTGCGGATATATTCACTTCGGAACAAAACCTCTCAAAAACTGCCCTGCCTGTCTCCACCCGGAAAGCTATTTTGAACTGTTAGCGAATAATTATTAATAATGACCAATAATAAACAAATTCTGGAACTGATTATAAGCCGGCAGAGCGATAGAAAATACAGCGATAAGCCAGTTGAAAAAGAAAAACTTGAAAGGATCATTGAAGCTGGAAGGATGGCCCCTTCAGCATGCAATGCACAACCATGGAAGTTCGTTGTGGTAACAGATCCAGATCTGCTTCCTAAAATTGCTGAAGCTGCATCTGCAAGACTAATCGGAATGAATACATTTGTCGGGCAGGCTCCTGTAATAGTTGTAGTTGTAAGAGAAAAACCGAATTTTTCTTCGAAAGTTGGCGCAACAATCAAGAACAAGGATTATTCCCTTATTGATATAGGCATCGCCTCGGAAAACGTTTGCCTGCAGGCTAAAGCTGAAGGTTTAGGTTCATGCATGATTGGTTGGTTTGACGAGAAGATGATTAGAAAACTACTTGGAATTCCAGGATCAAAACGAGTGGAATTGCTGATCACCTTAGGTTATTCGATGAGCGATCAGAGAGAGAAAAGAAGAAAACCGGCTGAGGAGACGGTGTCGTATAATAAATACTAGTCATTTTGTCCCCAGCCCTTCCCGTTTCGTGGGACAGGCTCTAAAAGGAGGTTAATGACCTGACATTAAGAATTATATATACAAATAGTATAATAGCTCCACTTTAGAGGGTTGTGGGGCCGAAAATAGAAAACCAGGAGTTTAGCCGGCAATTCTGTGAAAGCTATTTCAGTTTCTCCAGTGCTGTTTTTATTCTCTTTACTGCTTCTATGAGCAATTCGTCTGATGTTGCATAGGATATTCTCAGACAGTCGGGAGCACCAAATGCATCACCCCCAACTGTGGCTACCTGTGCTTTATCCAGCAGGTAAAGTGCTAAATCATCTGAATTGAGGATCTTCGTTTCACCATCCGATTTTCCCAGATAGTAGCTTATATCGGGCATTACATAAAAAGCACCCTGGGGTACTCTCACTTTAAGTCCTTTCACCTCTTTTAGCAAACCACAGATAAGGTTGCGTCGGCGAAGAAATGCCTCGCGCATCATCTTCTGTGATTCGCCTGATCCCTGTATTGCGGCCAATGCTGCGCGCTGGGCAATCGAACATACCCCTGACGTGAACTGTCCCTGAAGTTTATTGCATGCCTTGGCTATCCACAAAGGAGCTCCTATATATCCAATCCTCCAACCTGTCATTGCATATCCTTTTGAAACGCCATTAACAGTGATCACCCTGTCAGTGATAAAATCGAAGGAAGCCATACTAACATGCTCCCCAGTAAAAATGATGTGTTCATATATCTCATCGGATATAATAAATAGTCCTTCATGCTTTGCAACTACCCTGGCAATTTTCTCCATTTCACTACGGTCATACACCATACCTGTCGGATTTGAAGGGGAATTGAAAATAATTAATCTGGTCTTGCCGGTAATTGCAGCCTCAAGCTGTTCCGGCCTGATCTTGAAATCGTTTTCAAGCTTTGCCTCAATAACAACCGGCTTGCCACCGGCTATTATGATCTGATCGTAATAACTTACCCAATATGGTGCCAGAATAATAACCTCATCTCCAGGATTGACAATGGAGAGGATCACATTTATAAGGGAGTGTTTTCCTCCAGCCGATACAATTATCTGTTCCGGAGAATAAATGATATTATTCTCATCCCTGAACTTCTTTGAGATTGCCTCCCGAAGATCAGTATACCCTGGTACCGGAGGGTACTTTGAAAAATTATCATCAATAGCTTTCTTGGCGGCCTCTTTAATGTAATCGGGTGTATTGAAGTCAGGTTCACCCAGACTCAGGCTGATAATATCAATCCCTTTTGCCTTCAGTTCCCTGCTTTTCTGAGCCATAGCAAGTGTCTGAGAAACTGATAAAGATTTGATCCGGTCAGATAAATATTCCATAGTATTTAATATATAGTAATCACATATATAAGGACCCGATAAAAGTATGAACTAAAATTGAAAAAACTATATCCGATATTCTTCATTCTTTTTTGTGTCACTTTGTGTTATCCTTTTTGTTCCCTAGTGGTATAAACCGATTCATTTAACAACAAAGCCCGCCCGGCTGACTCCGGTCAGACTGGGGTCATTAAGGTATCCACAAAGGTATGTGAAGGAAATTATAATATTCCCTTCTGTATAAGTCAATGAGATCTGCAGAAAAATTATTTATGATTAAAATAAAAAAGAAAAACTTAAGTTTGTATATAATCTAAAATTTAGAAAAATGGATCTGCTTGCTGATGTTTTAAAAATAACTATCCCGGCTCTGATTGTTTTCTTCACAGCATGGGTTCTTCTCAGAAACATGATTAAGAACGACCAGGATAAGAGACGACAGGAGTTGATTCTTCAGAATAGCAGGACTGTAACTCCGATAAGGCTGCAGGCTTACGAAAGAATTATTCTTTTTCTTGAAAGGATCTCTCTCGAATCCCTCCTTGTGAGAATAAGCACACCGGATATGACTGCTTCACAGCTTCATTCTGCTATGCTTAATACGATCCGCAGTGAATTTGAGCATAACCTGTCACAACAGATCTACATGAGCCAGCAGGCATGGGAAGTTGTCAGGAATGCCCGGTCAAATATGATCAAAATAATAAACAGTGAAGCTGAAAAAATGCCGGAGAATTCCTCAGGTATAACTTTGAGCAAACAACTCCTCGAAAAAATTATGGAGCTCGAGAAGGAGCCGACCAGGGCAGCGATTGATTATCTTAAAGGGGAGATTGGAAGGATGATTTAGAATAACCCTTGGGGGTATGGGGTTCACGGTACGTGGAATTGAATTTCCTCGTACCTCATACCTCATACCTCATACCTGACACCCCACACTTCTAGAGAAGCTCCACACTTCTCTTCACAAATACACTCAGCTCTTCACCTCGCAGCATATTATTAGCAAGTAATGCAAGGTCAATAAGTTGTTTTACAATTTTATTGGAAGAACCATATGATTCCAAAATATCTTTTCTGCTATTTTCAGCAACAGAAAGTTCCTTACGCAACATATCAAGATCATCCTTTTCAAGCTGACTTACCTCTGCTTCTTTTTTCTTTTTATGCTCTTTTTCCATGAAGTCAATCTCTTCCTTTAATCTCTTCCGCTCCTTGCTGCTTTCAGCAAGCTTAGCACCTGCTTCTGCCTGGAGATCTTCGGAAATTTTTATCACCAGCTGATGATTTGGATTTACTACCAGATTATAACTGTCGGGTAACTCTCCATAGAAGTTCATTCCTCCACCTGTTTGCGCCATCTCCTTCATTCTGCGCATAAACTCAGATTGTGTAATCATTACAGGGGCCTCATTTTCATCAAGTGATTCGAAAACAACGTTATAGACTACTTTCGATTTTACACCCACATTGAATACACTTTTAAGATCATCTTTTTGCTCCTGTGATAATTTCGATTCGCGTGATTCTTCCTTCTCAATAAGTTTATCAATAACATCTGAATCAACTCGTACAAATCTGGTATCCTTAAGTTTTGTTTCAAGCTGATTTATGAGATGAACATCCAGCTGGCCATCGAGAAGCAACACATCATAACCTTTATTCTTAGCTTTTTCTATATAGCTATACTGATCTGTCTTGTTAGTTGAATACAGATAGATAAGTGTTTTATTTTTATCGGTCTGGTTTTCCTTAATAATCTTTTCGTATTCTTCAAAGGTAAAGTACTTATCTTCAGTATTTTTAAGAAGAGCAAACTTTGAAGCCTTCTCATAAAACTTCTCTTCAGTCATCATTCCATACTCGATGAAAAGTTTCAGATTATCCCACTTTTTTTCAAATTCTTCCCTGCTATTTTTAAATATCTCGTTTAGTCTGTCAGCAACTTTTTTCGTAATGTGGCTTGATATTTTCTTCACATTGGAATCGCTCTGAAGATAACTTCTTGAGACATTTAGCGGAATATCTGGCGAATCAATAACCCCATGAAGGAGAGTCAGGAATTCCGGGACTATACCTTCAACTGAATCAGTAACAAAAACCTGGTTACAATATAACTGTATTTTATTCTTCTGAATCTCAATATTACTCTTGATCTTGGGGAAATAGAGTATGCCGGTCAGTTTAAAAGGATAGTCAACATTAAGATGAATATGAAACAAAGGTTCATCACCTGTAGGATAGAGCTCACGGTAAAACTTCAGGTAATCCTCATCCTTCAGATCAGCTGGTTTTAGAGTCCATGCAGGCCTGGTACTATTAATAATGTTGTCCTTACCGGTTTCGACCATTTTGCCATCTTTCCATTCCTTCTCTTTACCGAATGAAATAGGAACTGGAAGGAATTTGCAGTATTTCTTCAGAAGCTGCTCAATCCGGCTCTCCTCAAGAAAATCCTTTGATTCTTTATCAATATATAATATTACATCTGTTCCGATNGTTTCTTTTTCAACTTCTTCAATAGAGAACTCCGGACTGCCATCGCAACTCCACTTGACAGCCTGTGCTCCATCCTGATAAGATTTTGTAATTACCTCAACTTTATCGGATACCATGAATGAAGAGTAAAAACCGAGACCAAAATGACCGATTATAGCACTGGACTGGTCTTTGTATTTGTCGAGGAAATCGTTTGCACTTGAAAAAGCTATCTGGTTCAGGTATTTATCGACCTCATCCTTCGTCATACCAATACCCGTGTCAGAAACTTTTATTGTTTTTTTCTTCTTGTCAACAGATACATTAATTACTGACTCGCCGGGCCCTCCCTTATAATCGCCGACAGAGGCCATTGTCTTCAGCTTCTGTGTAGCATCTACTGCATTTGAGATAAGCTCACGAAGGAAAATCTCATGATCAGAATAGAGGAATTTTTTTATTATCGGGAATATGTTCTCAGTTGTTACACCAATTTTTCCAGTTTGCATATCATCTAGTTTTATTATTAAACATGATTTGTCTTCCGGTCCCTTTCAAAAGATGTGCCGTTAGTTAACAACTGACAAATAGTCACTTTAAATGAAAGACGTACTTGTACAGTTATCATTTTAACCGGTGGGTAGAAAAAAATAGTAACGGAGTAATATGGTTTTTACTCTTATGATAATCTGTAGAACTTTCCGTACTATCTGAAAAACGAACTCTTTAAAAATATTGGGGAAGCCTGAAATAAGCAACAAGTATAAAAATAACTGAGAGCAGAATAAATCCAAGCAGCATATATAAAGAGAAATTTCTTCTTTTTCTTAATATCCTGATACCATGTTCACTGATCAGTTTTTTAACTGTATTATGGATACGAAGAATTGAATTGGCATTTTTTGGGATATAGGCATCAATATTAAACTTCACATATTTCTTTATTTCTTCCATTTTTTCTGAAGAACCAATCAGAATTATGCCAGTCCGCTTGTCGATCTTTTTAACCTCCATTGTGAGCTGACAAATCATATCTAACTGTTCTTTTGAGTCGTGTACACCAAGAATTGCTACTTTGCAGAAATTATTTTCCTTCTCTTTTTCATATTGATTAATGAAATCCTCCCTGGTCTGGAATGATAACACAACATACCTTTCTGTATCGACAAACCGTTTCCTGACGTCCTCAGTGAATCCTCTGTGGTCGTCATAGCAAAAGAGATGGGTTTTAATATTCTGTGCCATAAAAACTTTAAGGATAAAGATACTTATTCTTTGTTTCTTGCATCAACATTAATATTTAATCTCCATAATCCATCCTTATAAAAATAAGCATCATATGAATAGTCAGGACCATAATATTGACGGTCATCCTTTTGTGAAGGCAGGAAAGGAACCAGGTGATCAAAAACTATCGAACTGTCAGAACTGAACCTTAAAGACATCATTCCGTTTGATGCGTATTCAAAAACATCACGGAATTTTATCTTATCTCCTGAAGCAAACCATTTCTTTCCAAAAATCAATGAACCATCCGGAGTAAAGCTCAGAACATCAATGATCTTTCTGCAGATATCCGGATTGCCGTAATCAATCCCAAGTAAGATCCATGATTTATTATCATTAACATAAAAAGGCTTGATTTCGTAAAACAATGCTCCATACCACTCCTTTTCTGTATAAATGGTATCCGTTTTTAGAGGCACCTCCCTGTATGATGAAGTCAATTTGTAGATCCTGTTTCCCTTTCCGTGTTCCTGTTTTCTGATCAGATAGCTGAAATATCTGCCGGGATTACTGCTGAGAACTAAATTCCACGTAACTATTTTCAACAGCGAATCGGAAGATGTGATCTGTCCAAGGTAACGCAGGTTTTTAAAACTGCTGCTGAATATACTGTCGGATTTAGCGTAACCATCTATGATAAAGTCAATTGAATCATTTATCCTGATCCTGTCATTATCACTATAATTATTGACAAGTCTGTTAAAAAGTTTCTCGAGTGCCTGGGATGCATCATTAGTGACTATCTGGCCATAGATAATATTTGCAGAGATGGAACCTATTATTAAAAGAGATAATATTCTATTTCTCATTTATAGTATCTTCTTTGCGTTCTTCATTGCATCGTCAAGGAGATTTAAAAGTTGACTGCAAGCCATATGAATTTCATCTTCTGTAATTACCAGAGGAGGAGCTATCCTGATTGCAGTATTACAAAAAAGAAAATAGTCAAGAACCAGACCATAATCCGGAGCATGGGCAATTACATATTGAACGTAATCAATATCAGCAAGTTGGATAGCCAATAATAGTCCCTCTCCTCTTACATCCGAAATCAGAGCGTGCCTGAGTTCTTTTTTAAAAAGAGCAGACCTGGCATTACATAATTCAACAAGATTCTCTTCAATAATTACATTAAGAGAAGCCAATCCTGCAGCACAACACACCGGATGACCTCCAAACGTTGTTATATGACCCAGCGTAGGATTTGAAATCAGGGCTGACATAATCTCGCTCGAAGAGATAAATGCACCAAGTGGCATTCCTCCACCCAGAGCTTTTGCCAATAGAAGAATGTCAGGAACTACACCGAACCTGTCAATAGCGAACATAAAACCAGTTCGCCCGAAACCTGTCTGTATCTCGTCGAATATCAACAATGTTCCTGTTGATTTGCACCGGCTTTTTATCTTTTCAAGGAATCCGTTTTCAGGACAGATAATCCCGGCCTCACCCTGAATCGGCTCAATTATAACGCAGGCTGTGCTGTTATCGATTGATTCAAGAGATCTTACATCATTAAAGTCAACCTGAAAAGTATCAGGAAGCAGCGGTCTGAAGGCGTTCCTGAACTGTTCGCTTCCCTGGATACTCAATGCACCATGGGTGCTGCCATGATATGAATTTTTGAAAGATATGATACGGCTTCTTCCGGTATATCTTTTTGCCAGCTTTAATGCACCTTCTACCGCTTCGCTGCCGGAGTTTACAAAATAACAGCTGCTAAGTTCAGGTGGGAGAATTCCTGCCAGCCGTTCAGCATATTTAACCTGTGGATTCTGAATAATCTCACCATAAACCATCAAATGCATATATGAATCCACCTGGGTTTTAACTGCCTCTAATACTTTTGGATGGCAGTGACCAGTATTACTAACTGCCACACCTGAGATAAGATCTAAATATTTTTCGCCACCTGGACCATACATGAATACCCCTTCAGCCCTTATAATTTCAAGCAACATAGGGGCGGATGATGTCTGTCCGAGATTACGCAGAAAAAGTTGACGGTTGGTAAGCATTAAAGGAGATAGAAATTATCTGGCCATCACATTAATATCATTCAGAAGAGAGTCTCTGAATGATTTCCCGACAGGAATACTTTTCAGAGAACCTCCCACATTCAGCTCGAGAGAGTTCTCATTAATGGCCTGGATCATGCTCTTATTAATAATAAATGATCTGTGAACCCTGATAAAAACTCCTGAAGGCAATTGGTTTTCGATGGCCTTCATAGTAAAATGAATAGTGAATTTATCATCATTGGTAATCAGGGTAACATAATTTTCAAGAGCTTCAATATAAATTATTTCTTTGAGTTTAAGTTTAACAAGTGAAGATCCCTTTTTAATAAAGATTTCTTCATCGCCTGTTGCAGTTCCATCTTTACGGGAAAAATACCTGATAGTCTTATCTATTGCTTTGCAGAACCGTCCGTAATTAACCGGTTTGAGAAGGTAATCCACAACATTGAAGTCGAATGCTTTTAAGGCAAATTCTTCGGCAGAAGATACAACTATTATATTAGGAGGATAATCGAGACTGCCGATAAAGTCAAACCCGCTCATTTCCGGCATCATGATATCCAATATGATCAACTCTATATCATTGCGTTTCGTAATAATATTTCTTGCTTCAACGGAATCACTGTAACAACCAATCAAGTTGAGGGTGCTGGATTTGAGAACATACCCTTCAAGTATTTTGCAACTCATCAGATCATCATCAACAATAATACAGTTCATTCTCCTTAGTTTAGGCAGGTAATATTAACCTCAAAAATAATAAAAAACAATTATAAAAGCACTAAGTTCTTTCAACTTTCAAATATTAAGTCGAATTTCTTTTAAGAACACGATTTAATTGGAAATGTTTAAAATTAACTAAATAATATAAACCCAACATGAAATATGATACAAATATCGATTAAGTTTTAATCTAATACCAATTTATATTAAACAATTGATTATTGCTTACAGGAGCTATCTTCGATTTTTAAATAAAGGATTCATTTAAAATATTCGTACAATACCTTCTAACACCAGTAATAATCTAATTGTGATTCAGTTAAATCCGCAGGAAAGATAAATCAGGTGTATTATATTTCAGTGAAAAACAAAATAAAAAAAGGGGTGTATAAACACCCCTAGACAAGCTCAATCAGTTAAGATTAAAGACCTTTGTTAAGTGCGGGAGCTGCTTTAAATTTCACAACTTTTTTAGCAGGAACGTTCAGTTTTGCACCTGTACGTGGGTTACGAACTACCCTTGCACTTCTTTTGTCAACTTTGAAAGTACCCATACCTGGAAGCTGGATTCTTTCAGCTTTTTTCATAGCTTTTCCAAAAGCTCCAACGAATGCGTTTAAAGCTTTGCCTGCATCTTTAATTGAAAGACCTGCGTCAGCAGCGATTGCATTTACTAATTCTTTTTTTGTCATAATGAAAGATTTTAGTGTTAGACCAACTTACTAATTGGATACAAAATTATTTTTTTTAAATTCATATCCAAATTTATTTTTCCGTTTTTCCACAAATAGTGCCACTTTAAGGCTAAAACAGCTATATTTTTGGATGAAATCCAGTTTTCGGTAAAAAAGTCGCATCTGCTCACTAATCTTCAGTTTCAGCTTCCCAATCTGATACTTTTGTTCACATCCTGTTCATAAAAACTGTATCTTACTGTGTATCTGTTATTTACTCTATTTTTATAAAATACTTCGCAAAAAACAAAAAAATATTATCTTTGCGGCGGAGAAATGGCAGAGCGGTCGAATGCGGCGGTCTTGAAAACCGTTGATCTGTACACACGGATCCGGGGGTTCGAATCCCTCTTTCTCCGCCGAAGCAATTTGATCAAATCCCTCGCAAGAGGGATTTTTTGTTTTACCGAAGCACCATAGGAAGTGTGCTTCCGTAAGTTGCTGAAGGAAAAACAAAATAACCCGAAGGGTTTGATCAGATTGCTTCGAAGCTTCCCCATTGGGATCGCGAGCGTTGCCCACAACAGCCTCTGGCGGAGGAGGGCACCGCGAGCAATCCACTTGTGCATGTGGTGATTTTTATTTTCAGATTGCCGAATCAGGCTTGCCTGAATGAGGTTAGATGAAAAAAAATATTAATTAGCGAAAGGCGGCATCTGGTAAACCTTGATAACTTTGGTCTTCATTAACTAGACAATCAGAACCGATTAATTCTACCGGAAATCATTGATGTCAGAAACAATTAAAAAACATTAGATCAATTATAACATATCTCAGATTGACAATCAATTCAAGGAGGATACATAAACCATCAAAGCAGAATTAATTTGACTTTTTATTATTGTATTTATAATATACACTTTCCGCATATTCATGTATTCTGCTATCCGTCATATTTCTTGTTTGATACCCATGTTTTTCATCCAATCCTAATAAATTTTTAAGCAGTGTTAATCCATACTCTTTCGAAATTTTAAAACGGTTTGATAAATCTGGATTCTTAGTATCATAAGAGAATTTTATCAACAAATCCAGATAGCGAGCTAAACGTAAAACATCATTTCCAACAATCTCCAATCCCTTCTCGAGGTTAGTTATGAAACGGTTTCCACAACACTCACATTCACGACAATGTCCAAATAAATCATATTTATCTTTTTGATTGTAATTCAGTTGTTTCACGATTTTTTCTCGTAGGCTTATAATTTTATTACATAAGTTAAGTTGCAACTCTAAAGTCCAGCAATACCACCATGTGTCGATACTATAACCCTTCATACGGGATTCACCTCTGTCTATACTGGCGATTGCGTCATACAAATAGCCAAAATGAACTTTTAATTCAGTTGTGAGCTTATCATGTTCACCTCTTGATATATCATAATCAGTATTATTTTTATTACAATCAGTTTCTTTCTTATATAGTTCTTGCTCTATTTTACTAATAAATGTTTCACCTCTGCGTAAGTCAACTAGTGCAAATTCATGTGGAGAATCGGGTTGAATTCCAAAATTTAAATAACCATATGCCTCATTATACCGTCGATAAGCTTCATGGTGTCTTTGCATCCATGATAACATAATACCTGTATTAGTGCGAAGTATGGCATTTTCATGGTTTAAGAATTTATTATCAACTATATAACGCATCATCTCTGTAGAGCAGATATATATAATTTCGGCTTCGATGAGCTTCCTATTATTGATCTGATAATCAGAGCCCTCTTTACTGCTTCCTTTAATTTCATACAAATACCTGTGAATTTGTGCTTCAAGTAATAACAGACGGTGATGATACCTGAATACTTTAATAATAAATTTGAATTTATCCTGGGAATAGATTAATGCCAATTCGTAGTTTTCTCCAGACCCGTCATTGCCCTTTAAATTATTACCGTCAATTACTTCACAAATCCACTTCCTGACAATTTCGCGGATTTTTTCTGTTATTTTCTTATTTTCATTATTGAATCTCAATTTCCCTGTGATTTCACTATTTTTCCAACCAAGTTTATTATAAATATTTTTTATTTTATTAACAGCAGCATCATACTGTCTTTTATGAATATCTCTTATCATTTCTGATAAGTCGTTTGTATAAATCCTTTCATCGAAATGTAAAAATTCCCTGATTATATGGTTAAGTGATGGAGTTAATTCTTTAAATTTTTTAGGGATATTCCCAGTTTTTATTAAAAATCTCTGGCGTATTTCAAGGAGATTATTTCGGATTTCTTCCAATTTATAGCAATACCATGCAGTGTTTTTGATATCTGAAAATTCCCTTAATTTTTCTACTTCCCTTTTTTCATTCAACAAATCTCTGATAAACATAATTAAAGATTTATTAATTGTTAGTCCTAGGAAGGAACCATAAATTGTATTTTCCGAAAGTTTGATAGCTTGTCCCATTTCTATTAATGAAGTAGTAAGGAACCTTTGTTGGTTTTCCGGACTTGAAGAAATTTCCAATGATGACTTAAAACATTGCAGCCGATGATAGATAGATTCTGCCATTGCATGTATATCGCCTGAAGACCTGTATAATTTCATATTCCAGTCTGCAATTCCCTGATGACTTTCAGCTTTAATTAAGGAATAGTTTCTATTAAACTTTTTCTTTAAGCTCTCTTTAATTTTTTCTCTGTTGGCATATGGTACATAAACAAAATGATTATCATCGCTACGAAATGCATTGAATACTTTTAATTGAGCCAGAAAGTCCTTTGCGATTTTAAATCTTATCTTATCATTATCTAGTTTTAAATCACCACAGCTTAAAGAATAAGGTGCTTTAATAAAGCTCCAGGTATGTAAAAGAGATAAATATGATATATTACGTACTAAAGCCAGCGATAAAACAAAACGATAAAAATTATACTTTTCCTTTCTACCTACAAATTTGTTTTTAGAAATGATTTCATGTGAATTTAGTTTATTAACTATATCTTCTTTTATATGTATTTCTTTGCATCCCTTTGCATATATATTTTCATTATGGCCCAATAAAATAAATATAGCACGGTCATTAGAAAGATCTTTTAATAATATGATTAAATTCTCTGTATAAGTGTTACTGTTCATATTTTCAGTTGGAATCTCCCTGCAATTAATAAAAACAACTATTCGTTTTTTTGAAAATCTAATTATCCTTAAAAATTGATTTTTTAGACTTTCAGGAATTAAAAATCTTTTTTCTTTACTTTCAGGACTTTTTAACTCACTTATTTGA
>JGI20214J51650_10001460_pt1 | contig 14980 bp, 7 predicted proteins | sample WetSurMetagenome_FD_51650 | JGI IMG/M metagenome (IMG submission 51650) | reverse complement strand
AGGGATCTCGAAAAGATTATTCTTCTCGACCCGAAGGAGAGCTATTCAGAAGGTGAGATCTGGATCGGGAAAGTGAAGGAGCTCGGGGAGGAGTATCTGGCAAGCCGATATGATAAATTTCTTGAGATTATAAGATCCATAGGTCCTGACGATTATGCAAGCATATGTTATACTTCGGGCACTACGGCCGATCCGAAAGGCATTATCCTTTCCCATAAGAATTACATAGCTAATATCGATCAGGCTCTCTCCCTGTTCGATGTACCCGAATGGTGGTCGACTCTCCTTATACTTCCGTGGGACCATTCATTTGCCCATACCGTGGGGATCTATATCATGATGGCCACTGGAGCGAGCCTGGCAGCGGTTCAGTCGGGCAGATCGTACCTGGAGAGCCTGAGAAACATCAGCGTGAATATAAAGGAGATCCGGCCCACTTTTCTTTTCAGCGCTCCTGCGCTTGCCAAAAACCTGAGGAAGAATATCGAAAAAGCCATACGGGATAAAGGCCCGCTGACGGAGAAACTGTTCAGAAGCGCGCTGAAGGCAGCCTACCGGTACAACGGCAACGGCTGGGACAAGGGGAAAGGATCGAGGGTATTTCTCAAGCCTCTCTGCAAGCTTTATGACCTGCTGCTCTTCAGTAAAATCAGGTCAAATTTCGGGGGGAGGCTCCGTTTCTTTGTGGGGGGAGCAGCCCTGCTCGACATCGAGCTTCAGAAGTTCTTCTACGCCATCGGCATCCCGATGCTGCAGGGGTACGGCCTTACAGAAGCCTCACCTGTCATTTCAGGCAACAGGGAATACGTGCATAAGCTGGGGTCATCAGGCTGCGTGGTAAAGAACCTTGATCTCAGGATATGTGATGAGGAGGGCANGGAATTGCCATGCGGGCAGAAAGGCGAGATTGTCGTGAAAGGGGATAATGTCATGAAGGGATACTGGAAAAATGAGAAGGCAACCGCGGAAACTATCCGCGACGGCTGGCTTCATACGGGAGATATGGGATATGTTGACAGTGATCGATTCCTGTTCGTCCTTGGAAGGTTNAAAAGCCTCCTTATCTCGGATGACGGTGAAAAGTACAGTCCCGAAGGGATTGAGGAGACAATCACGGACCGGTCGCAATTCATCGACCAATTGATGCTTTATAATAACCAGAACAAGTACACGACGGCGCTGATAGTGCCTAACCAGGAATCGCTGAAGAGGTGGGCAAAGACCAATAATATCAGCCTGGCTTGGGAAAAGGGGATTGAATCAGTGCTTAAGGAACTCGACGCGGTAATCGGCCAGTACAAGCCGGGAGGAAAGAATGATGATCTTTTTCCGTCGAGATGGATGCCTGCAGCTGTCGCAATTCTCGACGAGCCATTTACCATCGATAATGCGATGCTGAACTCCACCGGGAAGATGGTGAGGAGTAAGATCGTGGAGAAGCACAAGGGCAGGATTGATTTCCTTTACACCCCTGAAGCCAGGAATATTGTCAACCAGGCTAATGTAGATGCCATCAGGAAGGTACTTAATGTGTGATGCTGGTTGCTGGTTTACTGGTTAACTGGTTTGTTGGTTTCTCCGACATGATTGCACGATTGCAAGATTGCATGATTGCACGATTTCGCGATTGTCCCGACTACTTCATCTTAAGTATCACCGCCTTATACCTGTCATCCGCCCGTATGGAGTTGAATGCCTGATCCGACACGACCCTGTTTCTTAAAGGGAAGCCATGGTCAACGGCCTTAGCAAGTACATCGACCGCTTGCTTTGTTTTGCCGGCCCTGGTGAGTGACCTGGCGAGATTATAATAATTTTCAGGATTTTCACTGTCGGACCATGTGCAGATTTCAAACATGAAGGCAGCCTGAGCAAAAGAACTGCTCCTGTAAAGGGATGTCCCCTGCACTGAACATCCAATTGAGATGAAGTTAAGGATCCTTGATGCCATCTGGCTCTTTTCAGGAGCACCTTTGTCACGCAGCCTGGTCAGCGACCCGGTTTCTCTTTTAAACCATCCTGATGCACTGTCGGGTATTGAAGCTGAAATCAAAATCTCACTCAGGTAGCTCATATATTTTTGTTCTGTTTCCTGTTCATCTGAGAGCACCCTTGTCCATTTGCGGATTGCAGCTGAGTATTCCGGAGATTTTTCAGTTTCAGCCAGCTGCTTGTCAATCCTCGTTTCAAAGGGAGTACCCCTGAAGTCCCGTACCGCTGACTTCATGTACCTNACTGCATCGATGAAATTACCCTCAGCCATGGAAGAANTGATCAGGCTTTCGGTCTTCTTTTCGAAGGCCGATATCAATGACTGGTCCGCAGGCAGCTCTTTATTGTTCATTTCCTGCAGCACCAGCCACTCCACGGCCCCGGTCATCAATTCAGTGGGAGGCCATTGATGGCCGCCGCTGAACGTCCTTAAATATGAGGTGATGCCGGGCCGGCTGTTAAGGTAGTCTGAAAGTTGAAACATCTCAGGGTAATTCATATCCCTGTTGCCGGCAATTCCATAGTACAGGAAGCCAGAATTGCCAGGGGAGAACGAGAAATTATTACCGGGGAAGCCTGCTCCGCAACCGATGACGCCGTAGATCCTCCTCTCCGACATGGCGAAGCTCATGGCAAACCGCGAGCCTCCGGAGAAACCCGATACATAGATCCTCTTAGGATCAATGTTGTATTTTGTCATAATATCCCGGAACATAGCATTGGCAGCGGTAAGGTTATCAGCGAGGGGGCCGTTCCGGGAATTGTTCGAGCATGCCAGGATAAAACCGTATTTCCGTCCGCCGTCAAGAAATGCACTGACCCCTCTTTTACCGCCTGCCGCCGGATCAAAGATCAGGATCACCGGCCAGCTTTTCTTATTGTCATAATTTGCAGGCAGGTAGAGAGCATAGCTCTGCGTGGTATTATCCCTGCACCTTACTGTATCGGTTACCCGGTCAGGCGGTACCTGGGCAGGCAGCAGGTGAAGGGTGCCCGCAAGGATAAGGCAAACGAGAATGATTATCTTAATTGCAGATCTCATTTTTGAGGTATTATCTGAAGTCCCAATTTAAAACAAAAAATCCCGTAAATGCGGGATTTTCTGCTATTATTCAGGTTCTGAATCCTGACAGGCTAGTATCCGAACAGTTCATTGACAGGGACTTCCCTGACATCGCCTATCTGCTTGAGTGCATTCATGTCGAGGGACTTCAGGTTGCCGATGATGCAATAAGTATATTTCTTATCCTTTATGTTTGTCCCGAAGAAATTCTTCAGGTCATCCATTGAAGAATTTTTGACATACTCGTAGGTATCCTTTCTCAGGTCATGATCAATGCCAAGATCGAGGTTCGACAGGTACCTGAAGAAAAGATTTTCCCTGTAGTACCGCTGGGTCGAGATCTTGTTCAGGATCGCTTTTTTCGAAGTATTGAAGAAGAGGGCACTTTCGGTGAAATTATTGAGGACCCTGTCCATCGACGTGATCGCGGATTTCATTTTATCTGCCTGGGTGGCGACATACCCGATAAGCCAGAACGGCTCATCCTTCCTGTCAGGCACCTGGTAGGATGCATAGGCCGAGTATGCCATTCCCTGGGCTTCCCTTATCTCCTGGAACACAACGGAAGCAATCGAGCCGGCGTAGTACTGGTTGAACAGCGAGGCTGAGACCTGGTTTTCGGGCGAGTAGGGCAATCCCCTGGAAACCATCACCAGATTTATCTGCGACATGTCGTAATTGGCAAGAATGACCTGGTTTTTGTCAGTATTCAGCTCCGGGTATTTTTTCAAAGCCGGTATCGGTTCAATTTTTTCGGGAGCCGGATGATTTTTCCGGATCAATGGTTCAACCTGCTCCAGGGTATACGGTCCGCAGTAGAGGATCCTGTGAGGATATGTAACCATTGACCTCACTGTTGAAACCAGCTTTTCAGGGTCCTGCTTCCTTATTTCTTCATCCAAAAGCACGTCATTCTGTGACGATTTGTTTCCATACATAGCCCAGTTAAGAAGCCCTGAATAGAGGATATTGTCCTGGTTAAGCTTCATGTCGTTCCTGTCCTTGATCGTGCTTTCCGCGTATTTCCTATACGCTGCGGTGTCGGCAACAGAGCTGCTTACGATCTCCTCCAGCAGGTTGATCCCCTTTTCGAAATTCCGGTTGAGCCCCGATACGTAAACATAGGAACGCTTTGAATCGCTGAACACGGCGGTATAAAGGCCATACCGGAACAGCTCCTGCTTGAGTGCGGTGGCCGTATGAAACTTAGTGCCTATGTAGGGGAGGTAATTGACCGCAAGCGGCATGCGGAGATCATTATCCTTGCCGGCATCAATCACATAATAAGTGCTGAAAAGATCACTTTTATCATTTGTACGGATGGCATTCAACTCGATGCCTTCGGAAAGCTGCTTGCGGCTTATCGCGGTATTGTAATCGACAAATACCGGGGAGATGCTGTCGGACGGGATATTCTTCCAGTCAGTAAAGAATTTGCTTTCATCGTTCCTGTTGATGGTCACAGGCGACAAAGGCGGCTTTTGCACCTTTATAAGCCCTTCGGCCTTGCCTTTTGTCTTGTACAAAGCAACAAAACCTGACTGGAACAGCTTGTTTGCATAGTCGACAAGCTCCTTCCTGGTCACTTTCTGAAGCTGGTCGCCGAATGTAAGTACATTATTCCAGTCATTTCCGTAAATGAAAGATTCCAGGAACGCGTAAGTTTCATAACGTGACCTGAACTGCTGGAGGTTATTCAACCTGTACTGGTTTGCGATTGCTTCAATAATCCAATCGGGGAAATCACCTTTTTTGAGCTTTTCGATTTCAGCAAGTACGAGATCCTTGGTTTCCTGGAGTGTCTGATTTTCCTTCGGCCTTACCTGGATCATCAGCGTTCCGTACTGGGTATTCAGGTTCGAACCTGCATAAGCTGAAAGCACCTTCTGGTCCTGGTTGAGATCGATATCAAACAGTCCGGCCTGACCGTTTGACAGGATATTTGAAATAAGGTAGATGTACTTTTTATCTGCGCTTTTCTGGCCGTCGGTCCGGTATCCCATAAACATGAATTCGAAATCGGGCCCCGACATCGTGAGCTCGACGGGTTTGGTGATGGGGTCTTCCCTGACAACCGGCACTTCAGGCACTGGTTTTTCCGGAAGCTGTCCAAAAGTCTGGTCGATCATTTGGATGGTCTTGTCCATGTCGAGGTCCCCGCTCAGGCAAATTGCCATGTTGTTCGGGACATACCAGGTTTTCTTGAAGTTCATGATGTTTACCTGCGAGGGATTTTTCAGATGCTCGGGGTACCCGATGACGTCCCTTCCCAGGGGGTTCTTCGGGTACAATGCTTTCATGAATTTTTCGTATGCCCTGTTCATATCACGGTCCTGACCCATGTTGAACTCCTCATACACCGTCTCGAGCTCAGTATTGAACAATCTCAGGACAACATCCCCGAACCTGGTCTTTTCGAGGGTAAGCCACCTGTTGAGCTCATTGGCCGGGATATCGTTGACATAGACGGTCATTTCGTTTGAAGTAAACGCATTTGTGCCGGTGGCACCGATCTCGGAGAGCATCTTGGCATATTCGCTTGGGATGGCATACTGGGCGGCCTCGACTGAGAACTTGTCGATCTGCTTGTAAATATTGAGCTTTTTGATGCTGTCGGGGGTGTTTATGCGTTTCTCAAAAAGGGCTGAGATGGAATCGAGGAGCGGTTTCTCCTTTGCCCAGTCCTTGGTGCCGTAGGAGCTTGTCCCCTTGAACATGAGGTGTTCGAAATAATGAGCCAGACCCGTGGTTGCTTCGGGATCATTGTTCGATCCTGCCTTTACGGCGATCATGGTATTGATCCTGGGTTCATCCTTGTTGATGCCCATGTAAACCCTGAGGCCATTTTTGAGAGTATAGAGCCTCATTGCTGACGGGTCGTTGCTTACCGTCTGGTAGGAATACCCGTTCTTGTCGGTGCTGACGGCCACCTTGTTTTTGTTGACATTGCAGCCGGTAAAGACAAAGAGGGACACCAGGAGGATGCTGATAACTTTTTTCATGTTTCGGAGTTTTAATTGAGATATTTCAGGAACACAGTGTTCAGCGATTAATGAACAATATCAAAATTAAACCGCAGAATAATCAAAAGCAATTTTATTTTAGGCGGGGATGTATTTAAAGGAGCTTGATGAATTGGTGAAATAACCTTTACACTAGGGTCTGGCAGTGCTAAAATCTCATTTTAATTTATGGATTTTTGATAACAAATTTAACTCCTGATCAACCCGGCTAATCGCTTTATCGATTGTCTGGAAATGTTGCAGAATGGGTACAAAATTGGCATTCAGATTAAGTAATCTGTTCACAAGGCCTAACATCAACATTATCTATAATTTAAAAAAAATTGACTTATATTATGATCCTGTCGTACCTTAGTATGCAAATAAGAAAACTATGAAGTACCTTTTAATCATTTTGGGAGTGGTTTTTATTTCAAATCCTTCTTTAAAATCCCAGGATATCATAATCATGAAGAATGGGCAAACGGTGAACTGCAAAATATCAGCAGAGGATAGTGTAAAGATATATTTCAAGATGCATACTGATAATGGGGATAAAATTACCCATATCAAGAAAAGTGAGGTTGAAAAAGTTGTTTATAGCGAGAGAAGACCTGTTGGCCAGGGCACAATTGTACTTGCGGGAGGAGGTTTCTCAAAGTTCAGGAACCTGCGATTTAAAGACGACAGTATAGTATTTAATGATTTGAATTCAAAAAGGTCAGTTTATCCCCTCGATAAGGTCGAGCTTATTAAAAGAAAGTCTTCGTATGCGGGCAATGGATTCTTGTATGGATGCTTCATGACCGGAATGCTTTTCGTGATTAATGAGACTACTGATTTGGAAATATTCAAAGCACCTATTTTTGGTCCGGATACATATGGAGAACTGAGAAAAGAAGGCAGGATAAGGGCTATTACCATTGGAGGAGTGGTTATGTTTTCATGTACCCTGATCGGAGCGCTGGTGACAAAAGAGAAGGTAGCCTATAAGAAATTACCTTCAGTAATTGTGGAGCCAGATATTGGGGTCATAAATAATAAATCTTATGCAGGGATCAGAGTAAGCTATGCTCTTCGCTGATGATAAAAAGAATGGCTATTGATCAGATTTCCCAAATGTAATTTCACCTCCTTTAACAAACCCCATCGTCGGTGTCGGATTTAGCCAATTCTTCTCCTTAATTTTGAATTAATGGCGGTTTAACCAGCCAAATGTGGTTGTGGCGTACGTCTATTGCATGAGCACCCGGTAGTCTCTAAAAAGATTATTTGACTTCGGCCCTTTAATGGTTTATTTTTATAATTATTGATTTTTTAGGGAATTAGTCAGGCGTGCAACCTTTTTAGTTAATCGACTGTAACAATAACTTAAACTGAAATTCGATCAAAAGTACATTGTCTTACTGTAGAGTAAATGACTTATCACCAGGTTTGTCTAATAAGATCTTATCAAAATATTAATAGTCATGAATATTCAGAACCTCTGCAAGATCTTGATAATTAACATTGGGTTATTATCATGCCTTTTTCTTGATGATTGTAACAGTTCAAGAATCGCCCTTGGGCAAAGCAGAAATCCAGATTCAACTGTGAATAATTTAGGTGAACAAATAATTGTTCCAAACCAGGGGAAATTAAAACATTTCTTCTTTCTGCCACCTCTTGCTTCGGCACAGAAATCTACTGGCACTTTCATTTACAACCTGGACCCGGTAGTACAAATATTCAGGCTGACCAATGACAAATNTGAGTATCCGCCTGTAGCAGAATTCACTACATCTGCCNGTCGGGAGGCTGAGAGAGTAAAGATCATGCCGGATGATGGATACTACCTGGTAAATTTGAACACACGGAGATACCATGTTGGCACGACTAAAACACTCCGTATTAAGGTATTACTTAGGATCAAGGAAAAAGTCTCCTTTGTGAAAGAGTTAGGATACATTGATATAAACCAGGAGACAAAAAATGAAACAATCCCAATAAGATTCCGAATTGAGGAAGGTGTTTTCCCGATAGGTGAGCTGGCTCCTCTTCAACGGGCCAAGATATCACCCACATTGCTTAAGAGATACTTATCAAATGAGAACATTGGCCCCCAGATGGTATTGGTCAATGTTCTGGATGACCGGCTTCCCTTTCCTGAACTTGGGGGATTTGAAATCCTTAAGGACTACAGGCCTACCCTTGCCCAGGTATTTGGCAGGATCGCCAATTCGTCCACTCTCTCGTCCCTGGCTAAATTACCTAATGTTGTATATCTGTACGAAAACAGAAAATACAAGCCTCTTTCACTTTCCGAGACATGGCAGGAAGCAATTGGGCAGGTTATAACAAAGCGAAGTGGTTACACCGGGGCACATACTGCAGTATTGATCATTGATGACGGAGGTCACAAGCTTGATCCATATGGGGGGGACAACCCAAATATAGGGCCTAATAGCGGGGTAATTGATTTGACAGTTCCTGTCTTTCGATGCTCGGATGTAGCTACTCCAGCCGGGTGTCGTGTAAGCCACGAAGAGAATCCCGGGTGGGCTGATCCATATAAATGGGAACATGCTACATACGTTGCTGCCAGGATAGTTGAAGTAGCTCCCGGGGTGAGCATTATTGCTTATGATGCAGGATTTCAAGGATCTATTGATGATTCTTTTGTTTCTGGTGCACTCCAATGGGCTCTGGATCATCAGATTGAATACAACATAGTTGCGGTGAATATGAGCTTCGGAACATCGCCGGATAATTCTGGTGGCCCTGCCGGTCCTTTTACGAGAGAGGATTGTCCAACAGGGAATGATTGGAATTTCCAGCGGCTGAGGGCAAAAGGAATCGTTCCAATTGCGGGTGCGGGTAATGATGGTCGGTGGCAACAGGGGAATAATGATTTTTCCGGAATCAGCAGCCCGGCATGTTCTCCATACGTAGTGAGCGTTGGAGGAACAAATAACTATGATTATTATGGCACTAGTGATGCCAGGAAGATCTGGGTTGATTCAGACAGAGCACCATTCCTTGACTTACTTGCTCCGGCATGTACGGGGCCGGAGTATGAGCACTTTGCAATGGGAACNTCTCTTTCAGCCCCAATCGTGGCTGCGGCATGGGCTATTATGCATGCTGCTAAACCGGAACTAAGCATTGATGAAATCCTGAACTACTTCAAGACTACAGGGTACCAGGTGCATGACGATATTAGCGGGCTTTCCATTCCTTTGATCCAGATTGAAGACGCTTTGTTGGCTGCAGGTTTGCCGGTAATCGTATATGATAACGGTTATAGTGGCCATAAAGGAGGCTCTTCAGTCGGAAATTCGATATCAGCGGAAGATTTCAAACTGGCAGAGGACAGAAAAATAACCAGTGTCGAGGTAGATGTTACAGATGGACCCGCTTCTGAAAGGAAGCAATGGGACGGGACTCTCGAATGGTGGCTGCTTCAAAACGATGGGGATCATCCTGTTAACGTCATTGCATCTGGGGCAGGAGTGAACATCAAGCAGAGAAACACAGTGGAGGACCGGGGCGGGATCAGGCATTTTACCGTGCATTTTGATTTTGGTGGGGCGATTCCTGTTCATGCCGGTGAGACCTACTGGCTGGCATTGCATTTGCAGGATGGCTATCGCCGTGAAAGTGTAACCTGGGACTATACCGGCACCACGCTGCTTTATCAAGGCAGGGAAGGAGGAGGGTTTGTTGGGGGTTTCCCTGATTTTTCAGACGTGCAATACCGTCACACATCGATTTATGATAAGGCTTTCCGCATCATTCAGAAGTAAGGTTTTCAACCTTAGGAGTTTTCATTAGTGTTCTTCCCGGTTTCATAACCTGGGATAGACAGGTAATATCGTAGAACTAACTTTATTGAGCCCTCCGGGTTTTAAAAAAAAATAAAAGCCAGTGTCCCGTAGGGCTACCGGTTCACTACCTGGGTTTTTCGGATAATGTCTTTTGGGCGGTTTGCCCGCGCAGGAGTCCAGAGCTATCCCCGGATTCCTTCAAGCGTGAAATGAAAGACCTGGCTGTTGTTCATGCCGATCCAGGTGCGCCCNTCCCTATGTGTGACGATCTTGTCAATATCGTATGGCAGCCACGCAATTATATAGCCAGAAGCCGCTTCGCTTATTCCTACCCCGTTCCACCTGCAATGGACCAGAAACGGGAATAGTTTTGATCCGCCGGCGATGGCATTGACATCACTGATCCCTTCAATCTTCCCCGTCCAATCATTGAGTTCACGGTCATATATCGCAACTTCAGCATCATCAGGCTGACAAATGATCCGTTCTCTGCCAGGCGAAAAAGCTACGGCCCGTAAGTAGTCATCTAATGATTCCCGTTCAGGCAGAACCAGTATTTCAGAGCCATTTCCGGCATCAAATTCCCGGATAATGTCTCCCCCGGCGATCATATACCGGTCATCCAAAGAACAGGATACAGCCGACACCTTCCATATGCCCGTCTGCCTGAGCGATTTTATCTCTTTGCCGTTTTCAGCATCCCAGACACGTGCCGTATCATCATTTGACCCGGTTACCAGTCGTTTACCATCATGAGTGAAAGAGAGGCATCTTACGGTGTCATCATGGCCGTGTAAAACCAGGCAGGTCAGTCCGGTGAGGGCATCACGGATTTGCACGGTTCCGTCATAATCTCCTCCGCTGGCTATTTTGTTCCCGTCGGGGGAATATGAGACACAACAGACATGGTCTTCGGAAGCCTTAAAAACTGCCAGCTGGCATCCGTCTGAAATACTCCAGATCCTTATGGTGCCATCCGCCCCACCCGTGACAAACCTGCTGCCATCGGGCGAATAAGCGATATCACCTATTCCCTCCTCGCAAATAACATCCTTATGTCCGATCAGCGATGGGGGATTACTGTCAGACGATGCATTCCATAAGCGGATGGTACGATCGGCACTGCCGCTGATAATTGTCCGGCTGTCNGGGGAAAATGCCACGCCTGTCACGCTCCTTTCGTGGCCGGAGAGCACTCCCAGGCAATTTCCGTTCTCCGCATCCCATTTCCGGATCTGATGGTCCTCTGAGCCACTTGCTATCATTTGACCATCAGGCGAATATGCCACGCATTCCACCCCACCCGAGTGCCCGTTGAGCACATAAAGCTCTGTTTTATTCAAAGCATCCCAGATCCGGATGGTGCAATCCCCGGATCCGCTTGCGATGCGTCTTCCATCGGGTGAGACACACACGCTTCTGATCTTGTCCAGGTGTCCTTTCAGAATTGCTGATTCTTTTCCGCTGACGGTATTCCAGATCCTTATGGTATTGTCATCCGAACCGCTTGCCAGCCAGGATCCGTCGGGCGCAAATCCGATGCTGCGAACTGTATCGGTGTGACCTTTAAGACTAAGCAGCAGCATGTCCCCCGAGGCATCCCATATATAAATGTTATCAGAGACTCCGACTGCAAACCGGCCGTCATGCTTTGACCAAGCAACACAATCTACCCAGCTGAGAGAGTCACAGGTATTAGTTACCGATAATTCTCCCGCGCAATTCAAATCCCAGATCCTGAATGTGCCATCAGCGCCCCCACTTAGGAGCTTCGTGCCATCAGGGGAAATATCAATACTCTCCACATAGGATGTATGACCTGTTAAAATGCATTTTTCAACGCCCGACTGAAGATCCCAGATCCTTATTGTACGGTCTGCGTTGCAGCTTACAATGCTGTTCCCGTCAGGGGAACATAACACCCTGGTCCAGTCTCCCGAATGGCCGTGTAAGACAGAAATCTGCGGTGAGCCGAGCATAATAGAGGGAGGCCTGAGGCTTCGTATCCAGGTGAACCCGGGGGTCAGTGTTTCTTTTGCATGCCGCCATTTCTCGAGGATCTCAAAAAGCCGGGTCTCCGGGTCATTCCATGGCCCGTCGGCTGTCTCATAAAAAGTCCCTGCTTCCGGGCAATCGTACCACCAGCAAGTGTTCCATAAACATTGAAAAAGCGATGCCGGATGCTCCTTCAGGAAATTAATATCTCGAAGGATCGCTTCTTTAACCTGCCTGAAGATTTTGCGATTCCTGCTTTTGTGAGGAAAGCAGTTGCTGAATTCTTCAAGATCAGCTGCGAGATCTGCAACCCGTCCTGCCTCAGCGGCTGCTTCCAAAAAAGTAATATCGGTGAATAAATCCTCAATCAGCTCAGCTCTTTTAACCTGGCGAAACTGCCATGGCAGCTCAACCACCTTCCTGATATTTGCGGATCGCGGTGACGCAGGTGTCTGTGTCGATCGGAGCCGCTGTTTTTCTAATGGTTCAAGGAAGTTATCCTTTAGGAGAAAATATTGAAGGATAGCGTTATGATATTTTTCCCTGGTGTCCATATTGAATCAGGCAATTCTTTAAATGTTAACCGGACCAGAAAATCAGTCAATTGTGCTTCCCGATTTCATAATTGAAAAGCAGGACTTTCAAATTTAGGAAATTACGAGGCGAAATTCAATTCCCGATAGCTGATCATACACATCTTTTGTCAGAGAGCCAGGGCAAGGCAACACAGCCTGTGCAGGTGTTTCAGTCAATTCAGGTATTTTCCCGGATCCGGTGAAGCGGGATCCGGCAAAGAGAATGACCTTGCACCGGTTCACTACTTGGGCATTTCGGTTAATATCTTTTGGCCGGTTTACACGGCGGGTTTTTAAGTCATTGCATAACTTAGTTTGGTTCTACTGTAAGGAATAGTCAGGCAAGAGTCACGGATTTATAAGGAAAACCAGGCGGAGGGTTAGTTACTGTTGTGACTGACGGGGCAGCGCCATGACTGGCAGGGGACATGGTATATCAGGGGGTTGTTTTTAATTGCTTCATACAGATGATTATAGGTACAATTTGTACTTTTAAACATTAGTTGGTGGTAATTCCGAACAGATGGATATAACCGTAAATTAATAATATGAAGAAGTATATAATTCTAGTCAATTCTATCATGCTATTGTTTTCAAGTATATCACTTGGGCAAAAACAGTCTGAACCATTTGAGTTCGAGTTTAAAGGAAACACATTACGAGGTCTCATTGAATTACCAACTAACAAAAAGCCAATTTCATTGGTAATTATTGTCCCAGGAAGTGGTAGAACAAACTTTGTAGAAGGTAACTGGTATAGTGACCTCCGTAATTATTTTATCTCTCACCAAATGGCATGTTGTTTTTGGGATAAAGCTGGTTGTGGGAAAAGTGAGGGGGAATTCAAACAACTAGAACATCCTATTGAAGAGAGTGCAGATGAAGTTGTTACAGCAATTAATAAACTAAGTACACTTAATTTTCCAGGCTCAGAAAAAACTGGATTATGGGGAATAAGCCGAGCAGGTTGGGTTTGTCCATATGTAATACAAAAATATCCTTCAATTGCATTTTGGATCAGCGTAAGTAGTCCAGATGAAAACGACCAATCCGAATATCAGCTCAAAACCAATCTATTAATTCAAGGAAGAAATGAAAAAGAAGTTCAAATTTTAACCGAAGAATATGTTAAAGGGGAGGCAATTTTTGTATCAGGTGGCTCATTTGAAGATTATTGTCAAGCGACAAAAATAATGAGAACAGATCCATATTGTGCAAATCAAGCTGGAAAGACAGATCGAGATAGCTATTACTATTATCAAAAATTATTCCTGAACGTCGGTTACCAAGTCGATCATACTACAGGAAAGGTATTTTTTCTACCAGGTTTTAGAGAGGCAATCTCTTATATTAAATGTCCAGTATTAGCAATTTATGGCGAAAAAGATTCGCAAGTGAATTGGAGAAAATCAATATTATATTACCAGCAATACATTGGTTCAAATAAAAAATCTGATCTGACAATTAAAACCTTTCCAAACTGTAACCATAACATTCAACAATGCAGAACCGGAGCTCGTGAAGAGGACTTATCAGAATTCGGATTTGTCTCTTGTGATGGTTATTATGATTCAATGACAACATGGATTCTAAATCACAAATTTGGAAAATAAAACTACCACCAACACGGACAATATGGGTAAGTTGTTTGTCACATTTTTTGCTTTTGCTCCTGCTCCCTAGACAAATTCGTAATGGCCGTTGCACCCGGACACGCGCATCTGCGCGCAATTAAAATCCTGCACCTTGACTATTTTCTGGCTCCGAGACAACTTGTACCGCGACACTGCGCCAGTGCCCGCCATCAACTTTGTAGCCGGGGATATATTCGTGGCTCCGATCAAACTTGTACCGCGACACGCGTAATGCTCAATAAAATTTGTACAATGACGGCAAAAACACGCGCCATACCCTCCTTGCCCCGTGACAGCTTTCTGGCTAAAGTACCAGGACCCTGCCCGGTGCTGTCGTCGGGTAACACAACCTCCCCATATTGCCGGGCCGTTGGTGGTAATTGATGGCCTGACTGCACATATGAGAGTTTTAAAAACTGAATCCTTACAAACTATATCATGCGTAGTAGAAATAGACAAGAAAAAATGAATAGAAGATTCCGTCTTAGATTAAAGAGACGAAGGAAATCTTCAAAATCTAGGAAACCCATGAACTCAAGAAAAGCTAGAAAGACATTGAAAAAAAATAAAGCAAACCTTCATACTAACAAGAAAAGTACTAATTCAAATTTTAGAAGAAAAAATGTCTTGATTTTTCTTGGAGCAGGGTCAACAATCTGCTTTGGCGGACCAAGAAGCGATGAGATTCTTTCAGAATTGTTAACCGATGAGCGATTTAAGACAAGAGACGACAGAACAGTTGGACAATATCTGTTTGATAAATTACATGATTCATTTGGTGAACAAACTAATTTTGAGACTATTATTGCCGCAATAGAACTCATAATAAACTACCAGCTTGCCAAAGAAAATGATTCAGAAAATCCAAATCTCAAATCAATAATCCCTTCATTTCTAAGCTTTGATGAATCTT
>JGI20214J51650_10001459_pt1 | contig 14981 bp, 10 predicted proteins | sample WetSurMetagenome_FD_51650 | JGI IMG/M metagenome (IMG submission 51650) | reverse complement strand
GCTGTTCCGGCTTGCCTGCCCCGGACATCTCGAGACAACGGTTTTTCCAGTAAAGGTAGCGGGCCCCGCCGTAAGTCCTGTGCAGGGTCTCCAATATGCCCAGGGCCGTTTGATAATCTCCGGTGCGATAAAGCGTCCATCCCTTTTGCCACAGGGCTTCTTCCCTTGCATCGGGAAAACGTGAAATCACATCTTCGAATATGGAGATCGCATCAGCCGCATTTCCGTTGCGTCGCTTCTTTGATCCATAAGCGATCATCAGTGGTGCGGCCTGGGGGTCTTTTTGCCTGATCATAACTGCAAGCGACCTGTTAAACCCGGCCCAGTCCCCGGCCCTGTATAATGACCTTGCCCTGCCGCGCTGGTCGCCGCCTTCGGCATAAAGCGCAGCGGATTCCCTATATCTTTTCTGCCTGAAGAGAGAAAGGGCCAGCCCCTCATTTATCTCTTTTTTCACAGGGCCGGAGTCTTTTTTTGACAGCGCCTTTTTAAATAATTTTTCGGACTCCCTGAAATGCCAGGCCTTGTTGAGGTTCTGTCCTCTTTTCAGCAGGTCAACGGTCCTGATATCCGATTCGGAGAGTTCCTCAGCCGCTCTTTTCGAAAATGGAGAGACTGAAGCGAATATCTCCCTGAACAGGGTTTTTGCCTTCTCTTTTTTGTTGTTATTTTTCAGATATACCGAATAAGCGAATTTCGCATTATAGTCCTTCGGGTAGTCCGAGATGAATTTCCGGAGGAGGTCTTCCACGTTATCAGAGCTGTCTTTCCGGAGTATCTCGATCTCCTTCATTCTCGCCCTTTTAATCAGGGGCGATTCAGGGAAATCCTTTTTTATGCGCGCCAGGTCCTCCAGCGCTTTTTCCTTGTCCGACTTGCCTGCAAAGGCCTCAGCTCTCCAGAGAAGTATATAATCTCCGAGGAAGGGCATCTCATTATACGCGGCGGTAAGATAGAGCAGGGCCTTGTCGAAATCACCCATATCGAGACTCGTCTTGCCCGTCAGGACGCATGCCTGTGGACAAAAAATCGGGGTTTTGGTAATCGTATCCGGTTCGGCGCATTCTGCTGCCGGCGACGGAAAGAGTGAGACCGCGAAAATGATCATTATCAGAAAGCGATATATCATGGTGTGATTATTAGTCCTTATGTAAGACCGTCAACAAATCCGCTGAAATTTCTCCTGACTTCATCAATACTGTCGCCCCCGAATTTTTCGAGCATTGAGTCCGCAATACAAAGGGCGGCCATGGCTTCGCCGACTACCGATGCGGCAGGAACTGCGCAGGTGTCCGATCTTTCGTAAGCGGCCTCGATAGCCCTGTGCGACACGATATCGGCGGACCGGAGCGGCTTTTTGAGCGTGGGTATGGGTTTCATGGCTGCTGTAACCACTATGGGCATGCCGTTTGAGATGCCGCCCTCGATGCCTCCGGCATTGTTGCTCTTTCTGTAAAAGCCCTGTTCACCATAAAATATCTCGTCCATTACCTCTGAGCCGAATCTCGCTGCGGCCTCAAAGCCTATGCCGATTTCAACCCCTTTTATGGCCTGTATGCTGGCAATGGCTGTCATCAGGCGGGCGTTCAGTTTTTTGTCCCATTGTATATGACTGCCGAGCCCAGCCGGCGCGCCTGAGACGATGATCCTGAATACTCCGCCGAGGGTGTCTCCTTTTTCAGCGGCCGTATCTATCAGTTCAACCATTTTCCCGGAAGCGTCTTTGTCCGGGCAGCGCACGGGCGAACCTTCGGCGGCCGCGCATAAAGCAGGCCTGTTTGCTTCTGTAGTGTCCTGCACGGCAACGCTGCCGATCCTTATAACATAGCTTCCGACGGCAATACCGAATTCGGAAAGGAAGCTTTTTGCAACCGCGCCGGCAGCTACCCTGGCAGCCGTTTCCCTTGCGCTGGAGCGTTCGAGGATATTCCTGATATCAGTATGGCCATATTTCATCACGCCTGCCAGATCGGCATGGCCCGGCCTCGGTTGTGTAACGGGAGGGATGGACCCTCCATGCGCGCCGTCATGCGACATCCCCTGCTGCCAGTTGGCCCAGTCCCTGTTTTCGATCAGTATGGATATGGGAGAACCGACAGTCTTGCCCCATCTCACTCCTGAAATGAACAGCGCGCGGTCCTGTTCTATCTTCATCCTGCCGCCGCGTCCATAACCGCCCTGGCGCCTCTTCAGGTCGCCGTCTATCATGTCGGAAGAGAGCGCCAGACCGGCGGGTATGCCTTCAAGCAGGGCTATAAGGCCCCTGCCGTGAGATTCGCCTGATGTGAGAAATCTGAGTTTCGAGAACATCATTAAGGATAAAACGTTATTGCCGACGCCGTCAATACGGTTATTGTTTTCTGTGATAAGTTATGTGTAATCTAATCTTATGGACTTGACTAAGCAAATAAGGCAGATCCTCAGGGCGGACCACAGCAGCCCGTTTGATTTCCTCGGCCCCCACCTTTCCGGCGCATGCGTATATATAAGGATATTTATGCCCGGAGCAAAGGAGGCGTGGGTCGTAAGGACCGGGGATATTAATGCCGGGACGGAGCCGGACAATGAAAAGATATACGTTATGCGCAGGATACACAAGGAGGGATTATTTGAGGCGGAGGTTGTGGCCCCGGCCCTTTTCACATACAGGATCAGGATCCGTGACCACAACGGGCAGGAGATGGAGTTATATGACCCGTATTCTTTTCCCACAGTCCTGACCGACTACGATCTCCATCTGATCGGCGAGGGGACGCACTATAAGAATTACGAAAAGCTCGGTTCCCGCGTTATGACCATCGGGGGCGTGAAGGGAGTCCATTTTGCGGTTTGGGCCCCAAACGCAAGAAATGTGGGAGTTGTCGGTGATTTCAACAACTGGGACGGGCGGTGTCATCCCATGAGGACGCTCGCTTCCTCCGGAATATGGGAGATATTCATTCCGGGGATTGACGAAGGCTCCTGCTACAAGTATGAAATCAAGTCCAGGTATAAGAATTACCGGGCGCTTAAGGCCGATCCGTTCAGTTTCTATTTTGAGAAACGACCGAAGAATGCGTCGATTGTTTACGATATCGAAAATAAACATGAGTGGGGAGATTCAGGCTGGATGGAACTCAGGGCCAAAAAAAACTGGTTCAGGGAGCCGGTGTCGGTTTATGAGGTCCATCTCGGATCATGGATGAGGTCGGGGGAGGGCTCCGATTTTCTTACATATCGGGAACTGGCCGGCAAGCTTGTCCCTTATGTGCTGGAACTCGGGTTTACTCATATCGAGCTCATGCCGGTTACGGAACATCCTTTTGACGCCTCCTGGGGATATCAGACCCTCGGCTATTTTGCCCCTACAAGCAGGTTCGGCAAGCCCGGGGACTTCATGTATTTTATCGATGAATGCCACCGGAACGGCATCGGCGTTTTAATGGACTGGGTCCCCGCCCATTTTCCGAAGGACAGCCATGGTCTCAGCTTTTTTGACGGCACATGCCTTTATGAACATGAAGACCCAAGGCTGGGGGAGCACCGGGACTGGGGAACCCTCATATTCAACTTTGGAAGGAATGAGGTCAGGAATTATCTGATCTCGAACGCCCTTTTCTGGCTTGATAAATATCATATAGACGGGCTCAGGGTCGACGCCGTGGCAGCGATGATATATCTCGACTACTCCCGCGAGCCCGGCCAGTGGATCCCGAATAAATACGGCGGCAATGAAAATCTTGACGCCATAGAGTTCATCAAAACGTTCAATGAGGTCACCCATCAGTATCATCCGGGTATTTTGACGATTGCAGAGGAGTCAACGGCATGGGCGGGTGTTTCAAGGCCGACCCACCTCGGCGGTCTCGGATTCAGCATGAAGTGGAATATGGGCTGGATGCACGATACCCTGCAATATTTTTCAAAGGACCCGATATACAGAAGATTTCATCACCATACCCTTACGTTCAGCATGCTGTACGCCTTTACCGAGAATTTTGTCCTCCCCTTTTCTCACGATGAAGTTGTCTATGGAAAGAGGTCGATGATCGACAAGATGCCGGGCGACATGTGGCAGAAGTTTGCCAATCTCAGGGCCATATTCGGATATATGTTCGGACATCCCGGCAAGAAGCTGATTTTTATGGGGAGCGAATTCGGGCAGTGGGACGAATGGAATTTCGACAAGAGCCTCGACTGGCATCTGCTGCAATATGATCCGCACATCAGGTTGAAAAAATATGTGGCCGATCTGCACAAGCTTTACAGGTCCGAGGCGGCGTTTCATGAGGTGGATTATGAATGGCAGGGATTCGAGTGGCTCGATGCGAATGACGCGGATAATAGTGTTTTTTCATTTATCAGGAAGGCGGGCAGGCGGGATGATTTTCTTGTATTTGTGATAAACCTTACACCCGTGCCGAGGCTTGAATATCGGATAGGAGTCCCTGCGGAGGGATATTACTCTGAATTGCTGAACAGCGATTCAGCCGCTTATTGGGGCAGCAACATGGGCAATGCGGGCGGGGCGCAGACCGACAGGACCAGTCATCACGGCAGGCCATATTCGCTGAGTCTTACCCTTCCGCCTCTTTCGTGTCTCGTGCTGAAACGAAGAGAAGCCGCTTTATGAAGGTTGCAAAACTTTACAGCTTCTCGGACATACGCATTGAAGACATGCCTGTCCCTGAATTGGGGCCGGCCGACGCGCTTGTAAGGACGGCGGCCTGCGGCATATGTTCCGGGGATGTAATGCCGTGGTATATCGAGAAGAAGGCCCCTCTTGTCCTCGGGCATGAGCCCAGCGGAGAGATATGCGAACTCGGCGCGGCATACAGGGGGCCTCTCAGGAAAGGCGACAGGGTTTTTATACATCATCATGCCCCATGCATGAGGTGCGGATATTGTGTCCGGGGCGACTATGTTCAGTGCGAAACCTGGCGAAAGGCCGGGATATTCCCGGGCGGCGTCTCGGAGTATATCCTCGTTCGGGAGCACATTCTCTGTCATGACGCCATTGCGCTGCCTGAAAATGTGAGTTGTGAGGACGGAACACTTGTGGAGCCGACTGCGTGTGTAGTCAAATCACTCAGGCGGTCGGGGATAAAAAAGGGCGACACGGTTCTGATCATAGGTCTTGGAGTGATGGGACAGCTTCATACGCTGCTTGCAAGGGAGTTCGGCGCAGGAAAGATCATCGCCGCGGACAGGGTTCCATACAGGATAGACAGGGCCCTCGAATTCGGGGCGGACCATGTAATAGATGTCTCGAAACAGGATCTCGCAGGCGCGGTCGGAGAGCTGACTGCAGGCGTCATGGCCCAGACCGTGATAGTCGGGCCCAACAGCGTCGGGGCCATGCAACAGGGGCTCGAAACGGTATCTTCCGGCGGAACGGTCATGTTTTTTACTCCTGCAAAACCGGGCGAGATGCTGACGTTGGACCCCAATAAACTCTATTTCAGGGATGTCCGCATATCCACAAGTTATTCATGCGGGCCCGACGACACAAAAGATGCGCTTGCGTATATAAGCAAGCGCATCGTGACTGCTCAAAAGATTGTTTCGCACCGTTTCCCGATAGAAGACACCCAAAAGGCCTACAGTCTTACCTCTGAGGCAAGGGACTCTCTCAAAAGCATCATTTTTTTCAGGACTTTATAAAGCGCTTCAGTTCCTCATAAAGATGCGAAGGCTCGTTCTTGACTATGTATCCGTCCGCGCCGGCTATTTGCGCCTTTTCCTTGCATTCGGGCCCGCTCAGTGAAGTGTTTATGATGACGGGCAGGGCCTTCAGCCCGGCCATTTCCTTTATTTTATGGGTAAAGGTAAGACCGTCCATCTCAGGCATCTCGACATCCGAGATAACGACCTGCACGAAGTCTGTGATCGGTTTGTCGCCTATCCTTGCCAGAAAATCGTTCAGCACAACGAGGGCCTCTTTACCGTTTATGCTTTCAATCACATGCAGTCCCAATTTATCGAGCATGTCCTTCAATATCTTTCTCGCCACGGCGGAGTCGTCTATTATAAGCACGGTGCCCGAGAGCTTTTTCCTGGCCGTGCTGTTCATATCTTCCAGCGAAAGAGTTTTGTCCTGGGGAAACGCCCCCATTTCAGATATAACATTTTCGAGGTCGAGTATGAGCAGCAGGGTGTCTTCGGAATCGTCGAGTTTTGTCACCCCTGTGATCCTGCCGCTGTGTTTGGCCTGCAGAAGGGTGGGCGGGGCCTTGATCTGGTCCCATTTGATGCGCCTTATACGCTCCACATCATGCACGACCATACCGACGCATGCGCCGAGCATTTCGAGTATAATTATCTTTGGTTTGATCTGGAGATCATCGACAGGAGTGAATTTGAGCCACTTGCCGAGATTAATGACAGGCACCACCTGGCCCCTGACTTCAACCAGAGCGTCGGCATAGACCGGCATGTCCGGCACCCTGGTCAGCACAGGCATGGGTATGATCTCTCTCACCTTGGCCACATTCACACCATAAGAATAGGTTTCGACACTGCCGTCCGGAAGTTTGTTGAACATTTTGATTATGATGAGTTCAAATTCGTTTGTTCCCACCTTGAGAACGTCGGGCAGGTGTTCGGATTTTGTCGCCATTATGCCCTCCAGTAAGTTTTCACAATCCGCGAAAACATTAATACAGTATTTTAATTATAACATCAGAAGACAGGTAAAAATATATGTATAGGTTGACGATTGTTTTTCGGGAAACTAAACTGATTAAAGGCGAATAGCGGCACGTCATGAGCTTCCATGATATCGGACCCTCCACAGGCAATTTGATAAAGGTTTTCTAATCCTGCTGTTTGGGATATAATAGAGCATGCCTGGAAAACGTGTGATAAAAGACGAAGAGATTCCGAATACGGACAGGATACACCGCCATAAAGGTAATTGCAGATGGACGGATATTCCCATGGACAAATACAAACTGGTGTCCGGCGGCTGGCATTCCATAAGCAGGCAGGTCCTTGTCGGGAAAAGGGGCGAGAGCGCAAAATTCCATCTGAGGTATTTTGAGATTGCTCCCGGAGGTTGCAGCTCCCTGGAAAGACACCGTCATGAGCATGCGGTCATCTGTGCAAGGGGAAAGGGAAGGGTCCGTATCGGAGAAAGAACTTATCTGCTGAAAAACCTGGATGTTGTATATATGGCCCCGAATACGGCGCATCAGCTTTTGAACCCTTATGACGAGCCCTTCGGTTTCTTCTGTATAGTAAACGCGAAAAGGGACAGGCCCAGGCCGGTTCCGGCCGCGACCCGGAAAAATGTAAAAAAAGAGAAACGCGGGTGAAACGGGTTTTAACTGATGAGCTTCACCCGCCCCAACAGGTCAGTTATTTGACTGCTCCTGTTCGGCCTTTTTAAGGATGGCCTGCAAAGTCGTCGGGCGGTCGACCTTCAGGTTCTGGCCCTTGATAATTTCTACGGCCTTTAGTATCTCTTTTCTGACGGCGTCGTCTATTACGAATTCGACTGCTATCTGAAAGTTGTTTTTCTTGGGCACTATCCTTACTACCTTTGCGGATGCGAAGAAATGCGTGTTGGCGACCGTGTTGGCTTGTGACTGGAGCATGAACTGCAGGGTGACAAAATCCCCGGCTTTCAATTCCTTGGCTGTTTCAAAGAAAAGCCCGGACCCGCTTACATCGGAATTCTCGCACTCGGCCCAGCCGGGATCGCCTGGCAGTTTGACTTTCGCGTTAACCTTGACCCGCTCGTATTTTCTCTTGTTGTCCTTTACCATAACCCTCCCAGTATCGGATTTTCCGGAATGTTATTTTCCGCAGCATTTCTTGTATTTTTTACCGCTCCCGCAGGGGCATGGATCATTCCTGCCGACCTTCTGTTCCCTGTGGAACTGCTGGGGCGCGCCATCCCCGCCTTCACGTTTATTATATACCAGATTCTTCTGCTCTTTCCTAATATTGATTGCATCTTCGTTCTGCACTATCTGCATCCGGAAGAGTCTCATGAGCGCCTCTGTTTTTATCCTGTCGGACATTTCACCAAACAGATCAAAGGCCTCCCTCTTGTATTCCACAACCGGATCTTTTTGCGCATAGCCCCGCAGGCCTATGCCTTCCTTCATGTGATCTATATTCAGAAGGTGGTCTTTCCACTGCATGTCTATGACCTGCAATACGATCATTTTTTCTATATAGCGCATTGCCTCCGGGCCGCTTTCTGCTTCCTTCCTGTCGTAGGCCCCGAAAACGGATGAGATAATCGTTTCCCTCAGGTCCTCGATGTTTTGAGTTTCTTCGAGCTCAGGCTTGACCGAAAAAGAGTGTTCAAGCCCGGCGGCAAGGGCATGCATGTCCCATTCATCCCGGCGGTCCTCAGGGCAATAAGCGTAAAGCAGGTCGTCAACAACGTCCTCAATAAAGTCCGATATCCTGGGTCTCAGGGAGGCGCCGAGCAGGACTTCGCGCCTGAATGAGTAGATCTCCGTTCTCTGCTTGTTCATTACGTCGTCATATTGCAGCAGGTGTTTTCTGATGTCGAAGTTATGCGCCTCAACCTTCTTCTGGGCATTCTCGATGGCCCTTGATATCATCTTGTTTTCGATGGGCACATCTTCTTCCATCTTGAGCATTTCCATAAAGCTGTGGATTTTTTCAGAGCCGAATATGCGCAGCAGATCATCATCGAGCGAGAGATAAAATCTTGAAGAGCCGGGGTCTCCCTGCCTGCCGGACCTGCCGCGCAGCTGGTTGTCGATTCGACGCGCTTCATGCCGCTCAGTGCCGATTATATGCAGGCCGCCGGCTTCAACGACCTGGTCGCGTTCGGCTGAACATACCTCATGCGCCTTTTCGAGCGCCGCTGCATACTCTTCCTCGCTGTGCGCTTCTCCGTCTTTCAGAAATTCGGCTACGCGGCCCTCGGGGTTTCCGCCGAGCACAATGTCTGTGCCCCTGCCCGCCATGTTTGTAGCTATTGTCACCGCATTATATCTGCCCGCCTGCGATACGATCTCAGCCTCTTTCTCATGGAACTTGGCGTTCAGCACGAAATGCCTGATCTTCTTTTTATCGAGCAGGCTGCTGAGGATTTCTGATTTTTCGATGGATGTTGTTCCGACAAGGACAGGCTGTCCCGCCTTATGGCGTTCCTCTATGTCGGCTATGACCGCGTTGTATTTTCCCCTCTGGTTTTTGTAGATCAGGTCGGGATTATCGGTCCTCATCATTTTCTGATTTGTGGGCAGCACAAGCACTTCCAGTTTGTATATCTCTGAAAATTCGGCCGCCTCGGTGTCCGCGGTCCCGGTCATGCCCGCAAGTTTGTTGTACATGCGGAAGAGGTTCTGAAAGGTTATGGTGGCAAGGGTCTGGTTTTCGTTTTCAATAGTGACCCCTTCCTTGGCCTCTATGGCCTGGTGAAGTCCGTCGCTCCAGCGCCTGCCGGGCATAAGCCTGCCGGTGAACTCATCTACTATTATTACCTCTCCGTCTTTTACCACATAATCCGTATCGAGCCTGAACACGTGATGGGCCTTGAGGGCCTGCAGGACATGATGGACCAGTTCTATATTCGCGGCGTCATACAGGTTGGTTATTCCCAGCATCCGTTCGACCTTTACACTGCCTTTTTCGGTCACGGTAACGGATTTCAGTTTTTCGTCAATCTTGAAGTCTTCATCAACCTTCAGGCTCGGTATTATCTTGTTTATCTTGTAATATTTGTCGGTGGATTCTTCAGAGGGGCCCGATATGATGAGAGGTGTGCGCGCCTCATCTATCAGTATACTGTCGACTTCATCCACTATCGCGTAATTCAACTCCCGCTGGCAGTACTCCTCAATGTCGTACTTCATATTGTCGCGAAGGTAGTCGAAACCGAACTCATTGTTCGTGCCGTAAGTTATGTCGGCAAAATAGCCTTCCCTCCTGCTGCACGGTCTGAGGAAATCGAGCCTTTTCTCGGATGAGCGATATTCGGGATCATACAGGAAAGAGCTGTCATGCTGGATCACGCCTACCGACAGTCCGAGGAAATGATAGATACGGCCCATCCATTGGGCGTCTCTTTTTGCAAGATAATCATTGACGGTTACAACATGCACTCCCTTGCCGTCGAGAGCATTGAGATAGACAGGGAGCGTCGCCACGAGAGTCTTTCCTTCACCTGTCTTCATTTCAGCTATCTTGCCTTCATGCAGGGCCACGCCGCCCAGCAGCTGCACATCGAAATGCCTCATGTTGAGTTTGCGGCGCGAGGTCTCCCGGCAGACGGCAAAGGCCTCGAACAGGATATCGTCAAGAGATTGCCCATCAGACAGGCGCTGTTTGAATTCAGAGCTTTTTGCGGCGAGACTGTTGTCGTCGAGCGAGGAGATGGAAGGCTCCAGCTCGTTTATCCCGTCGACCAGCCTGAACAACCTTTTAAGTTCACGATCATTTTTAGTGCCGAACATCTTTTTTATTATATCTATCATGGTAATTCATACTAAAAAAAACAGTCATGTTAAAGCAAGCGTTTAATCTGAATATGCCGATAATTATGTTATACTTCAAAAAGGTGGGCAGTAGGATTTCTGGCCCGGAAGGGGGCACATAAACGGAGGTTATTCAATGGAATTGATAGACATTCTTGTTGCCGCCTCATCTTTAAAGGCTTCCGATATACATATAGTGGTCGGGAAACCTCCGATGATAAGGCTTAACGGCATTATGCAGCCTATTCCCCAGTTTCCGGTCCTGACCGAAGAGATGGCCAAAGGCACAATCTATAGTATGCTTTATCAGGACCAGATCAGCCGTTTTGAAGAAAACCTCGAACTCGATTTTTCGTATAATGTCCTGGGGCTGAGCAGGTTCAGGGTGAACGTTCTGTCCCAGAAGGACGGCATTGAGGCGGTAATGAGACTTATCCCCGCCAAGATACCCACTGCAAAGGAAATCAGGCTTTCGGACGCCATAATGTCGCTTACAAGGCTTCCGAGAGGACTGATTCTCGTCACAGGCCCTACCGGCTCGGGAAAATCAACTACTCTGGCGAGTATGGTGGACCTGATAAACACGGAAAGGCATGAACATATCATAACCATCGAAGACCCGATAGAGTTTGTGTTCGGTCATAAAAACTGCATTGTGCGGCAGCGCGAAGTCGGCGTCAATACCCATTCTTTTGCCGACGCGCTGAAACACTGCCTCAGGCAGGACCCGGATGTTATTCTCGTGGGTGAAATGAGAGACCTGACGACCATCCAGCTGGCGGTGACAGCAGCTGAAACCGGACATCTTGTATTTGCCACCCTGCATACACAGGACGCTCCGCAGACGGTCGACAGGATTATCGACGTATTCCCTCCCCACCAGCAGCAGCAGATGAGGGTGCAGCTTGCGGCTACCTTAAAGGCGGTCATTTGTCAGCAGCTGATTTCGAAGGTCGACGGAAAGGGCCGTGTGGCTGCAAGAGAGGTCCTGATAATTACAAACGCCATTTCCAACCTGATCAGGGAGGGCAAGACGCACCAGATTTATTCGTCCATTGAGACGGGCGCCAAGTATGGAATGTGCACGCTTGAGACATCGCTGGCCGAACTTGTCAGGGAGAGGCTCATAACTGTTGACGAGGCGTTCGGCAAGGCCAATAATCCTGAAACCCTGAGACTGAAGCTTGCAGCTTCCGGCATTAAGATACAGTAACGGGAGGACATCATTGTGACTATTGACGACCTGATCAGGTTATTGATCGAGAAAAAAGGCAGCGATCTGCATCTGAAGGTAGGGCGGCCGCCGGTAATAAGGGTTGAAGGCAGCCCGCAGCCGATCGATCCCACTCCGCTGAGCCAGAAAGATATTGAAGCCCTGATTTTACCCATCCTTACGGAAAACCAGAAGCAGATCCTCCAGAACAGGCAGGCCGTGGATTTTACCTATGAATATAGCGATGTCGACCAGTTGAGGAGCACTATCTTCTATCAGGAAGGTATGCTTGCGGCGGTAATGAAGAAACCGAAGGAAGGCGCGGCCGGCAAGAGCGCTCTCGGCAAGGGCGCTGTGTCTGTTTCATCGGAGCCGAATCTGAACTTTTACCTGAGAGAAATGGTGAAGAGGAGCGGGTCCGACCTGCATCTAAAGGTCGGCAGGCCTCCGTTGTTCAGGATCAGGGGCGACTTACTGCCGTCGGAGTTTCCGGTATTGAGCCAGAAGGATGTGGAAGATCTGCTGTTCCCGATACTTAACGGGGTCCAGAGGGAAAAGCTGGACAGGGAACGGGAGCTGGATTTTTCGTATGTCATAGAAGACCTCGCCCGATTCAGGGGCAACTATTTTTATCAGATGGACAAACTGGGCGGTGTTTTCAGGGGGATCCCGATGAAGATCGTCACCCTTGAAGAGCTTGGACTGCCGCCGATTGTCAGGGAATTGGCGGACAGGGAGCAGGGACTCATACTCGTTACCGGACCTACCGGAAGCGGAAAATCCACTACACTTGCAGCGATGATCAATAATATCAACGAACGGAGCAACAAACATATAATCACTATCGAAGACCCTATGGAGTTTGTGCATACGGACAATAAATGCGTTCTCAACCAGCGCGAGGTCGGCGCAGACACCTATTCATTCTCCGCTGCGCTGAAGCATGCCCTCAGGCAGGACCCTGATGTGATAATGGTGGGAGAAATGCGCGATCCCGAGACCATTCATACCGCCCTGACGGCGTCGGAAACAGGCCATCTTGTTTTGAGCACACTCCATACGACATACGCAAAACAGTCCATCAGCAGGATCGTCGACGCATTTGAGCCTTCCCAGCAGAACCATATACGCGTGAGGACCGCCATGTCGCTGGTGGCCACAATTGCGCAGAAACTCGTCAAGAGGTCGGACGGCAAGGGCAGGGTGGCGGTAATGGAGATCATGATCAACACCCCTACCATCAGGAAACTGATACTCGACGAGAAACTCGACTCTATTGACAAGTGCATCAGCGAATCCGCCAAGCTTTACAAGATGCAGACCATCAATCAGCATTTGTTCGATCTTGTGGAGCAGGGCGTGCTGACGAAAGACGACGCGCTTAACGCTTCCTATAACCCGAATGATCTGAGGATATTGTTCCAGACCAGGACCATCGAGACAAAGGTGCAGGGTTTCAGGAAGCCTGTTTGAATACTGATTGACTGAGTGATCAATTGGCTTCAAACAGCCGCCCCTTAAAGATAAACGGTTGGCGCTTGACACGGAGCCTTTTAATGGGTGACCCCTTTCCCCTGCCTTTCCATACCCGCTTTGGCGGGCTGCGGCTGTTGATCACTGGAATCCCCGTCCTTTAGGGAGGGGAGAAGGTCAATAAGTGGCCTATTCCATTGTGCGATGACATCAGCTGTAAACGGAATTAGTGATTTCTACTGAAAGTCTTGATATTTGCCATTGCAAGACCTTTGTAGATTTCCTATATAAATCGTTACAAACAAGCAGTACTACGCTGACCCTTTGGGATGGCGTTATGCCGTAGCATAATATGTTTTACTGTATTCTAAAAGGAATGATATCAAGAAACTCTATAACATATCGCATGCCATGATAAACAACTCAATAAGTATAATAAATACGTCAATACATGACATTGACAATACCCGCTTCAACTGCTAATATCATACAACCATATAACATAATGTTATCAAGATTTCGATCATAACTGGTTAGATCACTAGGATAGATATTTACAATGACACCTTCTAACGGTCACCTGGTTTTCATTTCAAATAAACTTGAAGAATACATTCAACGTTACGGGACTGATCACATCAACAGATATATAGATTTTTATAGTTCAACAAGCAATCAGAACTTACGAGAAATATTTGCGCTATTGCATTACAAACTAAATGGTCTATTTAAATACTTGAATGGCCGAATTACTAACGGCCACTATACCGCCCACGAAAGCAGAGAGTTGCTCTACCTGATCGATGAAGTGAAAACTCTTAAGTCGAATCTTAAAGGAACCGATTTTGACTTTGAAGTGTTGTCGGAATATGAAGCAAAGCTCATCGAATGTGAAGGCTTTCTTAAAAACAGCGGTGGAAGTGCAATTCCAAGCGAATTTGTGAAGGTGGGTATCGTTGAGGCCAAGCCGATTTTTTTGTCAAAATCCCACATTTCTATTAAAAGAGCAAACGGGCAAGATTCTTTTGCCATTCAACTCGTCGGCAAAGGTTCTTATGCCACGGTATTCAAATATAAAGACGATTTTTATGATCGAATGTTTGCCCTAAAAAGGGCGAACAAGGATCTTACTGACAAGGAATATCAAAGATTTAAAATAGAATTTGAAACGATGAAAAAGCTGAAATCGCCTTACGTGATCGAAGTCTATACATTTGATGAGGCGAAGCGTCAATATATTATGGAGTATGCGGATGAAACGCTGGATTCATACATCAGCATGCGCAATCAGAAGATTGACATGATCGAGCGCATTAATTTAGTTCGGCAAGTTTTTCGAGCTTTCTCGTATATTAACAGCCAAGATGTTTTTCATCGTGATATTAGTACAACGAATATTCTTCTGAAGAAATATGATGCCTTAGTCGTGGTAAAAGTATCAGATTTTGGCCTCGTGAAACAAAAGAGCAAGAAGCTCACAAGTCAAAGCTCCGAGATAAAGGGCGTTCTTAATGATCAAAAACTTGAAATGCTTGGATTCAACAACTACGAAATACGCCATGAAACATTCGCATTGACTCGCTTAGTTTATTTTATAATAACTGGCAAATTGAGAATCGAGCAGCATAGATGTGCGGGATTTAATGAGTTTATACAAAAAGGAATTTCGGATCACTTAGGTGACCGCTATGCTAGCGTTGACATGATGCGGGCGGAATTCAATAAAATTGCCGATCTCTTAAAAGGCAGATGAGCGAACGGGGAGATAGGTAACAGATTATTCTGGGTACATGGGTAACACTTTTGTATGATTCATAGACGCTAAGGAGGTGTCTATGAGTTGGCAAGGA
>JGI20214J51650_10001458_pt1 | contig 14981 bp, 17 predicted proteins | sample WetSurMetagenome_FD_51650 | JGI IMG/M metagenome (IMG submission 51650) | reverse complement strand
TGGACAACCGGCGGGAGAAGAACCTCCCCGAAGATGACTTCCTGGAAAAAGTCGACGACCGTGCCGGCGGCAAAGACACCCACAAATACATAAATGACAAAGAGGATGCCGAACAGCATCACCGCGCCCCAAAACGGGTGGATGGATACCCGGTCCAGGAAACCGGCGATTCGTGATCGGAACCCCGGCCCTTTGGCCATCGTCTGGCATTCGCGGATCAGCCTTTCGACACAGGCCGTCCTGGCATTCATGATCAACTGCTGAAGGGGTTCGAGAACCTCGCTCTGCGTCCGGGCGATGATCTCCTTGACGACGCGGCATTCCTTTTCCCGCCCCCCCAGCAGGGTATCAACCAGGGAGGGGTTCGCCGACAGAAGTGTCAGGGCGATGGCCCTCTTGGATATGCGATAATCCGGCAGGTGATTTGCTATCTGCATGGCCGCAGCTTCCACCCGCGGATCGTAGGTGATTCGTATGGGCGATCTCGCCGGTCGTCGCAGGGAATTCAGAAGTTCATCTTTGCCCCTGCCTTCCGTGGCAACCGTCATGGCAACGGGAAATCCCAGGCTCCGGGACAGCCGGGACTGATCGATGCGGTACCCCTTTCTCTCCGCCTCATCAGCCATATTGAGGTCCAGAACAAGCGGCAGACCCGTCTCGACGAGAGCAAGCGTCAGCAGGAGCGTTCTCCGGAGGTTTTTGGCATCCCCGACCTGCAGGACGGCCGCGACATGATCGGTCAAGAGGGTCTGGAGGGCAACCAGTTCCTCCTCACTGCGGGGCACAACACCGCCAATTCCCGGTGTGTCCACTACATGGTAGTCCAACTCCGTAGCCTTCCCGGAACTGATCTCCACCGTCGTGCCCGGGTAGTTGGACACAATGACATATTGGCCGGTCAGGAGAGAAAAGATTTTACTTTTCCCCACATTCGGTTGACCGACCAGAACGAGACGCTTTTCCTCGCCGTGGTTTTCTGCTATCGCCGCCGCGTTAANGTCCTGCACACTTAATTCCCTATATTATGAGAATGATTCTCAATTGCAATTTAGCGATTGCGGCTGAATAATGCAAGAGAAATCATCAGAAATAAAAGAGAAACCGGGAATCTGCGGATGGGTATGGGAATTTCGGGAAATTCCTTGATGGGTTGACTGACTTAAAAGTAGATACGGTGAATCAGGAAGCCGGAGATTCGTTCCCCCTTCTCCTGTCAAGCCTCGAACCTCGCTCCTCGGACCTCGAACCCTCACAGACCTTTGAGCATGGCGTCGAGATTCCTGCACTGAAAGCAGACGATTTTCCCCTGCCTGTCCAAGAGGACGAGCGTCGGGACTCCGCGGACCTGGTAGCGCTCGGCCACCTTTCCATCGCTGTCCAGGAGAACCCGGTAGGGCAGCGCATACTTCGCGGCAAAGGCGGAGACCTTGGCCTCCGGCTCATTGATGAAGATATTGAGGACTTCCAGATTCTTTTCCCGTCCCAGACGGTAGATTTCCTTGATCCGGGGGATCTCTTCCCGGCAGTAGGGACACCACGTCGTGCCGAATACGAGCAGGATGGGACGGTCCCGGAAACTGCCGAGACTCACCTCCTGGCCCTTTAAATCTTTGAGAATGAAATCCGGCCCCGCGGCATCGACGGCGATCTTGTCCGGCGGGCCTTTCCTGGGTTCTTCGCCGAGAGAGCAGGCAAACGCAAAGGCGCAGCAGAAGAGCAGAAGGAACGGCAGTCTCCAGTTCATCGGTTCAGAACCTCTCGTTCANGCGATGAAGGCACTGTACAGAAAAAAAGCGCCGACGGCAAGCATCACGATCCCGGACAGCTTTTTTACGCCGCTCATCCAGGCCCCCGATTTCGGCAGGCCGGCAAGAATCCCCGCAAACGTTCCGACGAGGACGAGCAGCGATCCTACGCCGAGCGAGAACACGAACAGCAGCGATCCACCGAAGACCACACTTTGCCTGGCCGCTACAACTCCGAGGATGACTGCCAGAACGGGCGCCGTGCAGGGGCCCAGGACGAAACCTGACGTCACCCCGATCATGAAACTCCCGAAGATGCCTTTGCGATTTCCGCCTGACAGTCCCCGGGGTGCGTATCGCTCCAGCGACAATTGAAATACATCCAGCATGGCAAGCCCCATGAGGATAAAAAGCCCCCCCAGAACCCCCAAGGTCAGGGGACTTGTCTGTATCGTCCCGAAGAGCTTGCCCGTCAAGGCCGCGAAGACCCCGAGTGCCGTGTAGGTCAGCGCAAGGCCCAGGACAAAAAACAGCGACAGCACAAAGCCCCTGGCTCCGGATAGGTCCCCCTGTCCGCCGATGACGGCTGCCGTGATCGGAATGACGGGATAGACGCAGGGGGTGAAGCTGACAAGAACGCCTGCCAGGTATGCCGCGATATAGGCGAACAGAAGAGACTGCCCGAGATAGAACTCGAACTGCCCGATTAACTGGTCAATCATTTCCATGGATTTGTTTCACCCTCTTCACCCATAACGCAATTCAACGGGCCGTGCAAGTGCGGCAACAGGGTCATCGCGGAAAAGCCTTTGCAAATCAGTTGCAATTATCGTATAGTATTTTCATCCATGGACCAATGCGACATCCATACCACACTCGAGCATGCGGGCCTTTCGAAGACATCCCAGCGCGTAGCTGTCCTGACGGCACTCGTTCATGCTCAGACCCCGCTGAGTGTAAAGGACATCCTCGACCGGGTCTGCGGTGAGGGCCGGATCAATAAGGTCACGGTCTACCGGATCCTGGCTTCCTTCAAGGCCGAGGGCATCATCCGGGAAATCGCGACGGATCACGGCGTGAATTTCTATGAAATGGCGTGCCGGCACAACCCGACCCACCCCCATTTCTACTGCCGCATCTGCCGGAGCCTCTCCTGCCTGCCCGAGCAGGTCATCCGCGAGAGCCGCTTCGAACATCTGCTGAAAGGCAACGAGACCGTCGACGGGATCACGCTTAACCTCTCCGGGGTTTGCGGGCCCTGCAATCGCAGCAAGGACGGTCATCGTCGAGCGAAGGAATGATCGCCCGCTTGAAAAGGAGGTCGGCATGAGAATCCGGGCTCTTATTTTTTTCCTCTCCCTTGTCGTCGCCCTCGCTTTTTCTTCCTGTGCNCGGCAAGAAGAGAAAAAGCCTGAGAGGATGAGGCTCGTTGTAGTCGCCACCCTCTTCCCGCTTTACGACTTTGCGAAGAACGTGGCCGGGGAGCGGGCGGAAGTGATCCTCCTTCTTCCNCCGGGCGCCGAGCCTCACGGCTTTGAGCCCAAGCCGGCTGACATCGTGAGGCTCAACAAGGCCGATGTCTTTCTGTATACGAGCCCCGACATGGAGCCTTGGGCGGTGGATATCCTGAAAGGCCTTCAGAACAGGAATCTCGAAGTCGTCGACACGAGCCGGGGAGTCATCACGGGGGACGGCCCGGCGAAAAGAGAGCACCGGCACGATCACCCGGACAAGCACAAACATGGGCATCACGACCCCTCCGGCACAGCGGACCCTCACATCTGGCTCGACTTCGGCAATGCCGTGAAGATGGTGGAAAACATCCGTGACGGCCTTGTGAAAAAAGACCCCGCCGGAAAAGACGTCTACGAGAAAAATGCCGCCTCAACCATCGATCAATTGAAGACGCTCGACGAGAGGTTCCACAAAGGCCTGCAGGCCTGCGAGAAGAAAGTCATCGTCAACGGGGGACACTTCGCTTTCGATGCCATGGCGAAACGCTACGGCTTGCGATATGTCTCCGTCTACGGCGTCTCGCCGGACGCCGAACCGACGGCGGCAACCCTCGCGAAGCTCACGAGACTGATCCGGGAAAACCGCCTCGATTATCTCTTCCATGAAGAATTGATCAACCCCCGTGTCGCCGAAACCCTTGCAAGGGAGACGGGCGCCACCCTGCTGAAGCTCAACCCCGCGGGAAACCTCGCGAAGGAACAATTCGACAGGGGGGAAACCTTCATCACGCTGATGGATCGGAATCTCGAAAACCTCAAAACCGGATTGAAATGCCCGTGAAGATCATCGAAGTTGATCATCTCCACTTCTCCTACAACTCGATCCCCGTTCTCGAGGACGTATCCTTCTGCGTCGAGGCGGGCAGTTTCGTGGGCCTCGTGGGACCCAACGGCTCGGGAAAGACAACGCTCGTCAAACTGATCCTCGGCCTTGCGACATGCAGGCGCGGGGCGATCCGCCTGTTCGGCCAGGAAATCTCCGACTTTCGGCTCTGGGCGAAGGTGGGGTATCTGCCCCAGTCCCTTTCCGCGCTCAACCCGTACTTCCCGTCGACGGTCCGAGAGATCGTCGGCCTCGGCCTCCTGTCCGGGAAACGATTCCCCAGAACCGTCTCCCACCCCGACAAGCGGGTCATCGACGGGGTCCTCGACCTGCTCGGCATCGCGTCGATCGGCGACACCCGGGTGGGAGAACTTTCCGGGGGTCAGCAGCAGCGTGTCCTCATCGCCCGGGCCATGGTCAACAAACCGGCGCTGCTCATCCTCGACGAACCCACGGCCGCTCTCGACCCCGAGGCGCGCGATTCATTTTTCGGCATCCTGAAGGACCTGCAGGAAACCAAAAACACCTCCATCATCCTGGTCACTCACGATATCGGCAGCATCGGAAAATACGCCGACCACCTCCTGTGGATCGACCGGAAGCTCCTTTTTTATGGTGGCTTCGACGAGTTCTGCAAATCGGACCGCATGACCCGCCTCTTTGGGGCGGACTCCCAGCACATCATTTGCCACCGGCACTGATGCGCACGGCGCCGGGGACAAAGGGTTCAGGGTACAGGGTACAGGGTATAGGGGCGGATGGAACTTCTAGAATATCTGCAGTATGGCTTCATTCAGAGGGCGCTTATCTGCGGCTCCTTCATTGCCCTGTTGTGCTCGACGCTGGGCGTGATCCTCGTACTGCGCCGCTTCTCCCTCATCGGTGACGGACTGGCTCACGTGACCTTCGGCACNGTGGCACTTGGGCTGTTCTTTAGGATCTACCCCCTTTACGTCTCGATTCCGCTGGTCATGCTGTGCTCCCTGGGCATTCTCAAACTCACGCAACGGGCGAGGCTCTACGGGGATGCGGCGATCGGCGTCGTCTCGTCCTTCGGGATCGCCGGTGGCGTACTGCTCGCCAGCGTGGCNGGCGGGTTCAACGTGGATCTTTTCAGNTACCTCTTCGGGAACATCCTGGCCATCGGCCAAGGCGAGATGGTCATCTCCGTTGTCCTTTCCATCGTCGTCCTGACCGTCATCCTCCTTTTCTTCAACGATATCTTTTCGATGACCTTCGACGAGGAGTTCGCCCGTGTCTCCGGCATCGGCACGGAGAGGCTCAACACGACCCTGGTTCTTCTGACCGCCGTCACGGTCGTCCTGTCCATGAACGTCGTGGGGATCATGCTCATCTCGGCCCTGCTCATCCTGCCGGCCGTCACGGCCCTCCAGCTTGCGAGGGGCTTCAAAGACGCCATGCTGATCTCAGCCTGCGCGGCCCTCGCTTCCGTCGTGGGCGGGGTTTTCATCTCTCTGGCCATGAATCTTCCCACGGGGGCAACGATCGTCATGACGAATTTTCTTCTCTTCCTGACCGCCTTCGCGTTTCGCGTCGCCCGTCAACGGTCTCATGCCGCAAAATCCTGAGAAAGGTCCTTTCGCATGAAAAAAGAGGCACCCCACCATCTCGGGCATCGGAAGCGCCTGAAAGAGAGGTACGAAAAGGCGGGAATGGAGGCTCTGCAGGATTACGAGATCCTGGAGCTCCTTCTTTTCTACGCCATTCCGCAGGGAGACGTGAAGGCCCGGGCCAAGGAACTTCTGAAGCGATTCGGGTCGTTGAAAGGGGTTCTGGACGCCGATCTCAAGGCACTGAGGGAGGTTCCGGGCATCGGAGACCACTCGTCGCTGTTTTTCAAGGTCGTCAGAGATGTCCGCACTCTTTACCTTCGGCAGGGTGCGGAGGTGAAGGAACAGATCTCCTCGACGAAGGAGCTGATCGATTACTGCCTGGCCTCCATGGGCGGATTGAAGGACGAGCATTTCGCCGTCATCTACCTCAACGCGCGTAACCGGATCATCAAGGTGGAGACGATCCAGGAGGGGATCGTGAACCAGGCCGTCGTCTACCCCCGCAAGGTTCTCGAGAAGGCCCTCAAGCACAAGGCATCGGCCATCATCCTCGTCCACAATCACCCCTCGGGGCACGTGCGCCCCTCGGACGCCGATATCCGCCTGACTCGGGTTCTGCAAGACGCCGCACGGGTCATGGACATCGTGCTGCACGACCATCTGATTGTGGGCGAGAATCGTTTCTTCAGCTTCCGCGAGGAGGGCATCTTATAAAAGAGGATTTGGGAATCCCTTCCATCCCGCGACCCTCACCCCTCGACCCTCTACCCTGCTCCGCTGCGGCCCTGCACGCTGCACGCTGCACGCTCAAACATTTATGCTCGTAAACGGGATGGGCATAAAGGTCAGGGCAAAGCAGAACATGGCCAGGTACCCGATTGCGAGGCGCCTGTTGTCCAGCACGCCCCATTCGTAGATCACCGGCGGGTGGCTCACACCCAGAATGAGCAGGATTCCGCCCCAGATGAGCCATCCCTCCCACCCCACGATCCCGAGGACCAGCAGCAAACCCACCACCATCCAGGCCACCTCTCGCTGTCGGGCTCCGAAAATCGCATAGATGATGTGACCGCCGTCGAGCTGGCCCACGGGGATGAGATTGAGGGAGGTGACCAGAAGGCCGATCCAACCCGCAAAGGCCACGGGGTGGAGGATCACGTCCTGGTCCGCGCCAATGGTCCCGTTAACGACCCAGTTGATGGCCGAAAACAGGGCGCACTCGCCGAGGTGGATACCGACGCCCTCTGTCTGTACCGCCGGGACGACCTGGGAGAGCGCAAGCCCGACGAACAGGACGGGAATGGTCACGGCAAGACCTGCCAGCGGCCCCGCCGCCCCGATGTCGATGAGGGCGTTGCGGTCCGAGATGGGAGACTTCATGGCGATGAAGGCCCCGAAGGTCCCCACGAGGGTGGGCCCCGGGATAAAATAGGGAAAGCTCACGTCCACCCCGTGCTTCCTCGATGCGAGCCAGTGGCCCAACTCGTGACAACCCAGGATGAGCAGCAGCGTGAAGGAGAAGGGGATGCCCTTCCAGATTTGCCAGGGGTCCTCGAAGGGGTTCACCCCGGCCTGCAGGGCGCCCGCCATGAGGGTGGTCAGCACGGTGACGGCGAAAAGGCCGGCGGGGACCAGGGGGTGGTTGAACCCGCGGCTTGACAGGATTCTGCGAAATGTGGATTTCAGTCCCATAATGAAAAAGGGATCATAGTNCTATATGATCCCCCGTTTCCTATCACGTTGTCCGGTTGCGGCTCAAGAGATAGAATTTATTCTTCGCCGCCGTCGTCGTCGTCCAGGTTCACCTTGTCGCGAAGCTCTTTGCCGACCTTGAAGAAAGGGAGCCGCTTCGGCGAGACGGTGATGTTCATCCCCGTCTTGGGGTTTCGGCCCGTGTAGGACTCGTAGTCCCGGACCACGAAGCTTCCGAAACCGCGGATCTCGATCCGGCCGCTTACCTTCAGCTCCTCCGTAAATCCCTTGAATATGAGATTGACCACATCGGTGGCCTTCTTCTCCGTCAGGTTTTCCCGCCTTGCCAGCTCCTCGATCAATCCCGACTTGTTCATGTTCCCCCCCCGTATCAAAGCGAAATAAGCCGCAAGGGCTTGTCGATGCAAAAATGAAAAGGGATTAATAGCGCGTTTTCATTGGATATTAGTTTCGGTCATGACGGAATGTCAAGAACATTTTTAACCTTTTTCCGTTTTGGGCCGAGAAGATCCTCGATTTCCCTCTTCCGGAGGTGGCGGTATTCCCCCGGTTTGAGGCTGCCCAGCTCCAGCTTTCCCATGCCGACGCGGACCAGCCTTGCAACGGGATGCCCCAGGGCCTCCATGGCCCGCCGGATGATGCGGTTGCGGCCCTCGACGATGGTGACCCGGAGCCACTGGCTTTTCTCGTTGGTTTTCTCCTCGTGCACTTCTTTTACCGAAAAGGGCCCGTCCTCCAGCTTGATCCCCTTGAGTATGGCCTGGATGTCTTTTCGGGCGAGACGTCCCCTGACCTTGACGAGATAGGTGCGCGGGACCTCGTACCGGGGGTGCTGGACGCGTTCGGCAAATGAGCCGTCATTGGTCATGATCAACAGGCCCTCGGAGTCATAGTCGAGCCTTCCGACGGGATAGACCCGTTTGCCGATGTCGTAGAGAAGCTCCGAGACGACGGGCCGGCCCTCGGGATCCTTCATCGTCGTCACATACCCCGCCGGCTTGTACAGGACGAGATAGAGCCGCTCGACCTCGGTGGTGATCAGCCTGCCGTCCACGCGGATCTCGTCCCGGTCGGCGTCTGCCTTGGTCCCCAGCTGCCGGATGATGCGGTTGTTGACCTGCACCTTCCCGGCAAGGATGAGCTCCTCGGCAGCCCTTCTCGAGCAGATGCCCGCGGCGGCGATGATTTTCTGAAGCCGCTCCTCCATGAGAGCTATTCCTCCATCTCCGTAATTTCCCGCAGCGTGGGGAGCTCGGAGAGATCTTTCAGATCGAAGACCTCGAGAAATCGTTTCGTCGATCCGTACATGATGGGCTTGCCCGGAACGTTCTTTCGTCCCACGATCCGGATGAGTTTCTTTTCCAGAAGGCCCTTGAGCGATCCGCTCACGTCGACTCCGCGGATCTTCTCGATCTCCTGCCTCGTCACAGGCTGCCGATAGGCAACGACGGAGAGGGTCTCCATGGCTGCAGGGGAAAGGGAAACGGGCCGGATGCCCCTTAGCTTCTTGATCCAGGGGGCATACTCCGTCTTCGTTCGGAACTGGTATCCGCCGGCCACCTCCATGAGGCACAGGCCGCCGCAACGCTGGCGGTACTCCAGCTCGATGTCCTGCAGGATCTCCAGGATCGCCTTGCGATCCATCTCCCCCAAAATATCTTTCAGACGTTCCACCGAGAGGGGGGTATCCGAGGCGAAGATCAGCGCTTCGACAATGGCTCTCACATCATCCATCGGTTGATTCCTCCACTGCCGGGAAAATTCGGATCGGCCCGAACGGATCGGCCTGGAAAGCCCTGACGACCCGCATCTTCATGAGTTCGAGGATGGCCAGGAGCGTGTAAATGATGCCCTTTTTGGTGCGGCTTGTCTTCAGCAGATCCGTGAAGGACAAACTCTTCTCCCGCGCAAGATCCTCCAGGATCTCGTTGATCCGGTCGGAGAGCGAGATCCGTTCCGTGTCGATCTCCAGGAGGTCCTCCTTGTCCATCCGCTCGGCGACCTGCTTGAAGGCCTCGATGAGTTCGAAGAGGGTCACTTCGACCATGGGGTCTTCCTGCTCGTCAGGAATCTCCTCGGCAGCCTGGATCCGCTTGAAAACGTCCCGGTCCAGAAGATTCCGCCTGTCCAGGCTGAGGGCTACCTCTTTGAAGGCCTGGTATTCGAGCAGCTGCCTCACCAGCTCCGCCCGGGGGTCTGTCTCGTCCTCGCCTTCCTTCTCCCCTTCCTCGACGGGAAGGAGCATTCTCGACTTGATGTGGACAAGCGTTGCCGCCAGAACGAGGTACTCTCCGGCCAGATCGAGATTGAGGGCCTTCATCATCTCGAGATGGGCCAGGTACTGCTCCGTGATGAGGGCCATGGGGATGTTGTAGATGTCGAGCTCGTTCTTCCGGATCAGGTAAAGGAGAAGATCGAGCGGCCCCTCAAAGATGTCGAGTTTGACCTCGTAGCTCATGGCGATCAGATCCGGACGGCCTCTCGCACTTCGGCCATCGTCGCCCGGGCCACCTTCCGGGCCCGTTCGTTGCCGTCGGCGATGATATCGTGCACTTCCTGCATGTGAGCCCGGTAGTAGTCCTGCTTCTCGTGAATCGGCTTGAGCCCTTCCGCGATGCGCAGAGCCANCCGCTTCTTGCACTGGACGCAGCCTATGGCGGCCTTTCGGCAATCCTTTTCGATCTCGTCGACCTCGGACGCGGGGGAGTAGAGGTTATGGAAGCTGAATACGTTGCAGACCTCCGGCCGCCCGGGGTCGCTTTTTTTCTGGCGCTGCGGGTCGGTGAACATGGACTCGATCTTCTTGCGCAGCTCCTCGCCCCGGTCACTGAGAAAGACGGCGTTGTCGTAGGACTTGCTCATCTTGCGTCCGTCGATCCCCAGAAGCTTCGGCACCTCCGCCAGGAGCGGCTCCGGGATGGGGAAGATCTCCCGGTAGAGGAAGTTGAAGCGCCTTGCGATCTCCCGTGTGAGCTCCACGTGGGGCAGCTGGTCAACGCCCACGGGCACACCGTAGGCCTTGTACATGATGATGTCCGCCGCCTGGAGAACGGGGTAGCCGAGAAACCCGAAGGTGGAGAGGTCCCGGTCTATGAGCTCCTGCTTCATCTCCTTGTAGGTAGGGTTGCGCTCGAGCCAGGGAAGCGGGGTGATCATGCACAGCAGCACGAAGAGCTCCGCATGCTCCACGACGGACGACTGGACGAACAGGGTGCTCTGCTTCGGGTCAAGGCCGGCGGCCAGCCAGTCGATGACGATGTCGATCCGGTTTTCGCGGATCTCCTCGGTACGGTTGTAGTCTGAGGTGAGGGCGTGCCAGTCGGCGATGAAGTAGAAGCACTCGTAGCCGCCATCGTTCTGCAGGTCCACCCAGTTCTTCAGGGCCCCGAGGTAGTTTCCCAGGTGCAGCTTGCCCGTCGGCCGCATCCCGCTCAGTATCCTTCGCTTCGCTCCCATGTCTCCTCTATTCTATGCCGCCGTGCAACGCCGGCGAACCTTGGATCGGAAATCGCCCGGGCCCGACCCAAGCGTCCCGCTCGTATAACAGAATTGCCTGCCCATGTCAACGGCAGGACAGGCCAAGTTAAAGATAAAACACGGCAATTTTCCTCATGGCCCTTCGCGTTGGAGAATCTGCTCCGCCTTTTTCAACTGCTTCTCCAGAATTTTGCCGCGAGCCGGCCTCCTCATGAGTCGATCGATGATTCCGAGCTCCGACAGCCGCCTCAGCGGCCCGGCCGGATCCGTTTCCTCGAGGATGAGCCGCAGTTCCGCGGCTATCCGGTAATCCTCCAGCTCCTCGAGGAGGGATCGGGACAGGGCATCGGCGATCCATTGCTCCGTGGACCGGAGGATCCGGAAATCGAGCCTCTTTTCGAACCGGACAGCCCGGAAGATCCTCGTCGGGTCGTCAATGAAGCTTCGCTCGTGGAGAGCCCGGATATGTCTCTCCCGCAGGTCGCGCACCCCGCCGAAATCATCGAGGACACGGCCGAACTCGCCCGGCATTAGCGAGGCGGCCAGCGTGTTGATCGTGAAATCGCGCCGAGCCATGTCGTCCCGGATCGAACCGGGAGAAACGCGGGGCAGCGCAGCAGGCCTCTCGTAGAGTTCGGTGCGTGCCGTTGCGATGTCCACCCGGAGCTGATCGGGAACCATGAGGGTGGCCGTCCCGAATCGCTCATGGCACCTCACCGTTGCACGCAGGCGATCGGCCAGGCTTCTGGCAAAATGGATGCCCTGCCCTTCGATGACGATGTCCACGTCGATCGTTTGAAGCCCCAACAGGAGATCCCGGACCATGCCACCCACGACGTAGGCGCTGAATCCCATCTCGCCGGCCAGATTCCCGGCGTCCCGGAGGACGCCCTGGAGAGTCAGGCTCAGTTTTTCTTTTAAACATTCCGAGATGTTTGTCATCGGGCACTGCCCTTCCCATCCTGCCGACGCCTGCCTAAAAAAAGACCTCCGGGCTCCCGCAGGCGGAGGTCTTCCATGGACGGATCATGGCCTTTCATCAAATGTTCACGACGTCGCTCAGCCCCTTGCCGGCCCTGAATCGAACGACTTTTTTGGAAGGGATGTGGATGGCGCTGCCTGTCTTCGGGTTCCGTCCCGTTCTTGCCTTGCGCTGCACGCAGTTGAACGTTCCGAACCCGACCAGGCTCAGCTTTCCCGTTTGTTTGAGCTCCCCGCCGACAGCCTGGATATACGCCTCGAGAGCCCTGCCGGCTGCGGCTTTCGAAATCCTGGCCTTTGTTGCCATCACGTTGATCATGTCCTGCTTCGTCATAACGCGTCCCCCTTTCGTTCACGGCAACCGATTTCCAATCGATTTTAATGAAAAGAACCACGCAGGCGCGGCTCCCCCCTTGTACCACCAGGCGAAGAACGGATTTTACCTCTTGTTAGGGGTTCAGGGAATTGTCTGTCTCGGAGTCTGACACACGGAAAGTGACACTTTTTTATCACGAAAAACCAGGGGCAGGCAAGAAATTTTCCAGTGCCTCGCATCGCCGTGGAGTTTCTTCATTTTCTTGCCTTTTTCAGTATGAGAAAATAAAGCTCGCCCTCTTCCTTGAGGTGACCCGCCGTGATCTCAGCCTCGCGGCCCCTTCCGCAGAACAGATCCACCCGCCCGGGACCTATGATCGCTCCGCCCGTGTCCTGGTTCAGGACGAACCGTGAAAAGGGGACCCAGGACCGGATATCCCCGCCGGGTCCTATAACGGGTTGTCTGGTCTTGATGAAGGCAAGCGCCCCCCGCGGGAAAATCGCCTGATCCGTCGCGATGGAGCGGCCGCCTGTGAGCGCCACGCCGATGCTGCCAACGGGTCCCTCCTCAACGGTACGGAAAAACACATAGCTCTCGTTGTAGTTGAGGATGTCCTCGATCTCCTCCGGATGTTCCCGGAGATACTTCTTGATCCCCTGCATGGACAGGTTCTCCCGGGTGGCCTTGCCCGAATCGATCAACAGCTTTCCGATGCTCCGGTAGGCCCTGCCGTTGGACTGCGCGTAACTGACCTGGAAGCACGCTCCATCGGGCAGGCAGATCATTCCCGAGCCCTGGATGTGGAGAAAGAAGATGTCGACGGGGTCCGCGAACCAGGCGATCTCCAGCCCCCTGTTTTCCAGGACTCCTGCCCCGTCGATCTCCTCCCGGGAGAAATAAGGAACCAGCTCGCCGTTCTCGAGCCGGCCCACCAGGCGCTCGTTGCGGTATTTATCGCGGAACTTCCCCAGCTGGACAACGACGGAGTCATCGGGCTTGCGGTAGATGGGGTACCGGTACCGATCGCTTCGCTCGGCTGAGCCCTTGAGGACCGGCTCGTAGTAGCCGGTAAAAAGCACGCTGCCCGAGGAAGGGCTGCCCGAGGCCCTGTAGACGTCAAAGGTTTCACGCACCCTTCTTTCGAGTGCGGCGGGGGAATGACTCGTCTCGACGATCTCCCGGAAAGCCTCCAGCGATTCCTTCATGTCGCGCACCGTAAAACGCTCCGCCGCCAGCCGGTACGTGGTGCGCTCAGGGAGCCTGGCGTAGTACTCCAGGCTCTTGCGAACGGCCCTGGCGAGGGATTCCCGGTCCAGATCATCCCGGAAGGCGGGAAGATCGCTGCCGGTGACGATGGCAAGCGGCGGGCCTTCCTTCTGCGGTGGAGGAGGCGCAGGCACGACAGGCGGCTTCTTGAAGAACGTACAACCGCTGACGAGCAGGAGCATGCAACCGAGAATGATCAGTATCGTTTTCTTCATGGGCGCCAATGTAAATCCCCCTTACATCCCCCTTTTGCAAAGCGGGAACGAGGGGGAATTTTCTTCACGTAACACTTAACACGTGAAACTTAACACTGCGGCGAAAGCCGCTATAACTCGATGATCATTGCGTACTCGTCGCAAAAATCCGGATACTTCCAGCACTTGAAGCAGTCCGACCAGATCTTCTCCGGCAGTTCCGTGCGCTGAACCTCATGGAACCCCATCCTGTCGAAGAAGTCCTTCTGGTAGGTGAGCGCAAAGATCCGGTAGATTTCCAGGGTGATGGCTTCGGAAATGCAGGCCTCGACCAGCTTCTTCCCGATACCCTTGTGCCGGTAGTCATCGGACACATAAAGAGAGCGGATTTCGGCGAGGTTCTCCCAGAACAGATGCATGCCGACAATCCCCACGATGGGCCCCTTGTCCTCCTCCCGGTAGACGTAAAAGTCCCGCAGGCTGTTGTAGAGGTCCACAAGCGAGCGGGGCAGCATCTCGCCCTTGGCCGCAGAGAGGTTGATCGTCCGGTGCATCGCCTTCACATCGCTGGTCTTCGCTTTTCTCAACATTTCGACACTCGTCTATTTCGTTCGTCGTTTGTTTCGTTTCTTTCGTTTGCTCCAACTACTGTCAGATCGCTCCACTCTTTGCTGTTTCCATCCTTGACCCTATACCCGAAACCCTCGACCCTAGTCCCTTCTTTTCGCTGCTTTCAACATTTCCTTCGCGGCAGCCCGTGTCTTGTCCGTGATTTCCACACCGCCGAGCATCCGCGTGATCTCCTCGAGGCGTTCATTCTCCGCCAGGGTCCTTACATCCGTTCTCGTCCGCCCGTCGGTTACGCTCTTGACGACCTGGTAGTGCGTGGCGCCGAAGGAGGCGATCTGGGGCAGATGCGTGATGCAGATGACCTGGTGGCTTTTCGCAATGTCCCGGAGTTTTCGACCCACGATCTCCGCCGTGGCTCCACCGATGCCGCTGTCCACTTCGTCGAAGACGACCGTCCCGACGGATCCCGCCCTGGCGAGCACTTTCTTCATGGCCAGCACGATCCGCGAGAGTTCCCCGCCCGAGGCGATCCGGTTGAGAGGCTTCAGCTGCTCCCCCACGTTGGTGGACAGGTAAAACTCCAGATGGTCGACGCCCCTGGAGTGAAAGAGCGGCGTATTCTCGTCGTCGAGCTGCGGCTCCTTGAACGAGACCTGGAAGCGCGCCTTTTCCATCTGCAGGTCATGGATCTCCTCTTCGATGGCCTTCTCCATGGATGAGGCCACACGCCTGCGCTCGACGGCAAGCGTTCCCCCAAGTTCCTGCAGGGCGGCTTTTTTCAGCTTCAGCTCCCGCCCCAGACTCTCCA
>JGI20214J51650_10001456_pt1 | contig 14987 bp, 12 predicted proteins | sample WetSurMetagenome_FD_51650 | JGI IMG/M metagenome (IMG submission 51650) | reverse complement strand
AAAGACAAGGCTGATCGATAATTTGATTTTGGAATAACCCGTAGGAGACGGCAGCTGCCGTCTCCTACGGGTTATTTTTATGGACCCCATTCCATCTGCTGGGCGAAGTTGGCTAGTTGCACATCCGGCCTGCCATCCAGATAGACGATGGAAGGTACGCCACCCTGATATACATCCTGGCTGGGAGCTTTTGCCACGATCACAAAGCTGGCATCCGGCGCCCATAAGGCTTCGTTCATCGTATCGAATTTTTCTTCACGGACCACTGTTCGCCCGGTCACNCCATCCGGGGCAGAGCGAACAAGCTGCAGAGGTGTGCGGCTGTACTCCCCGGTGTTGGAGGCAAGGAAGAAAAAGTANAGCTGGCCGTCCGGCGCAAGGTAGGGATATTTTGCCAGGTTAAACTCGCTGGTGTCGTAGTTGCTGGCAAGCAGGGTGGTCACGTCACCGCTGGCTGGATCCACCTGCCACAGTCCCGGGTTGAACATGCCTGCCGCAGAATTTGCAGAATATACCCTCGAGCCATCGGCGGACCAGAGTGCCATGTCGCAGCAAATCAAAGCACCCGGGGTATCCTCGAGTCGAGTTAGCGCTTTGCTCTGCAGGTCATAGAATGCGGCGTCCGCGCCTTCATAATAGGCAAGGGTGACCATTAACTTGCTGCCATCTGGAGAATATTTCTCCGGCCGGTATAGCTCCGTAGGTAAGATCATTCCATTGCCCATATCCTTGATCTGGTCTTCGATGGCGCGTGTGCTGGCTCCTGATACGAGGGAATAAAAATTCAAACCATGATGACCGTAGGCGAGTGTTTGTCCATCAAGGGAAAATACCAGATTTTGAATCCGGTTCACGAAGGCATTGTTTTCATCCACCACCCCACCGTCGATCAGCATCCGGCGGTTGGAACCGTCGGGGTTGACCATCACGATCTGGTTGTTCACCACAAAGGCCACCCTGCCATCCATCGGAGAAACAGCATAATTGCCAACATTCCCTATCTCGGATGTGACCTGTTTGCGCGTCTTTCCATCCTTATCGAGGCGGAAGACCTGGGTCACATCGCCACTATCAGTGGCAAGGAAATACAAACTGTGCGGGAGAAGTGAGTTCTCAACGGGCGCTGGCGTCACAGATCCACCGCTGCCAGGTGTGAGAGCCTGGAAGGTCAGTGCAACAGCCGTCGACACATCACCCTGTGTTGGGCCGGGCGTATCACCAATAAATGGCAATCCACAAGCAATTGTCACAAGTGCCAGGCTAAAAAATGCCAGTAAAGGTAGAAAGCGGTTCTTCATCATTCTCCTCTTCATGATTCAACATTAAGTGAGCGACTTCTCTTAAAACAAAGAGACACGGAGAGAACATCTTCGTGTCTCTGCTTACAGCATTGACTTGTTTAGGCTGGAATTTGTTCCAATCAGACCTGTTCGAATCTCTCCACGGGAACAACGAAAAGGGTTGCCCGCTTTTCCCCCGAGGCAAGCGGTGGCAGCTTGCTGCGGATCAATTCCAGCGCGCCATCCAGGCGCTCGTCGAGTACGCCCAGCAGCAGGGTCACCACACCGCTTCGCAGGAATCCGCCGGTGGAGGCTACGCGCGTCACGCGATATTGGGCAGAGGTAAGGGCCTGGGTTACGGCATCTGAGTCATTATCTTTCAGGATCAGGATGATCATTTTCATGGGGCAAGCTCCTGTTTAGATTTCTTCGAAGTGTTCCACGGGCAATGCAAAAACGGTCGCGCCGCCCACGGTAACGGGGACGGGTGTTGGCATGGGCAGAGGCGAACCTTCCAGAGGCAGGGTCAAATACTCGATCCGCTGGCGGCAGGACTCTTCGAGGGATTTGATCGCTGCCTCCTCCCTGCCGGGGCGCAGGCCGATCAACAGGGTTGCGTTGCGGCGGCCCAGGAACCCACCGGCGCTGGACAGGAAAACCACCGGCAGTCCAAGCTTCTCCAATGCGCGTGTGGCAACCTCCATATCCTGGTCCTGCACGATTGCGAGCATCAACAGATGTATCAATTTATTATCCATAAGACCTCTCCTTCTGCATCTTATCAGAAGTTATTGCAGGATTCAACTGGAACTCCCATAATCTTCCGTGATTTCAGGCCAGGATGGATTTTCATCCATCAGAGCAGCATCCACCTCTCTGACGAGGGTCATGTAGCTCTCCTCTGAAATGACCCCATCCCGCAGAAGTCCTCGCAGTGCATTTCTCTGGGCACGCAGCGCCTCACGGCGGGCCGTATCCAGCTCCTCCGCCTCCACGACCGGGTCGGATTTGATGGCATCCCGCACGGCATCCACCAGGGAGTCGTTTTGTTTTTGGATCAGCGGGGCAAGAGTCTGCCAGGTATGCTCGGAGATGATGCCCTGCTGGGTGATGCGCCGCAGATAGTCATAGCCTGCGCGTCCTGCTACATAACGGGCGTGTCGAAGCTCGTACTCCTCCTGTGATTCGGTCCGCTGCACGATTTTTAACCGCCGGACCAGCCAGTCCGTGGATGTTCCCTGCACGAGCAGGGTAAACAACACCACCCCAAATGCCATGGCCTGCAGGGTACTGCGGGCACCCGCCAACGACGGGATCTCAGGAAGGCTTAGCGCCAAGGCAAGTGTAATTGCCCCCCGCAATCCACCCCAAAAAAGTACGTGTTTCCATTTTGGAGGAATTTCCCTTCCAAACATGGAGAAGCCATAAATACTGACCACACGTGCCACCAGGGCGGCGATGATCGCCCACAGGATCGCCCGTCCATTTGTCAGCAAGATATTCAAATCGATCGTCAGGCCGATCAGCAGAAAGACAAACGAGTTGGCAATGAAGGCAGCATATTCCCAGAAGCTAAAGACCACCACGCGTGTCGTCGGGGACATTTCCCTGGGGCCGGTGTTGCCATTTACGATCCCTGCGGCGACCACTGCGAGCACCCCGCTGACATGGAAATATTCAGCAATCAGATAGGAACCAAAGGCAAGGACAGTGGTCAGCGTGGTTTCCACAAGCGGGTCATCGATTCGTCCGATGATGCGGGAAAAGACGATTCCCAGCGCGATGCCGATCAGCACACCGCCGCCGCTTACCGTCAGAAATTGCCGGACGCTGTCGATGGCATCGAATTTTCCTGCCAGGGCAATGGCCAGCATGAGATTGAACATGACGATGGCTGTTCCGTCGTTGAACAAACTCTCCCCTTCCAGAAGGACCTGCAGGCGGCGCGGCACACCCAGACGGCGGAACAAGGCAACCACGGCGACCGGGTCCGTGGCGGAAATCAAGGCACCGAACACCATGGCGATCTGCAGGGTGAGACCGGTCCCCGCTGCGACGACGCCTCCCACCAGCAGGGTGGTCAAAATCACACCCGGCAGGGCGAACAAAACAATCAGCCAGAAATCACGCCGGAGATGTTCCAGATTCAGGTGAAAGGCAGCTTCAAAAACCAGCGGCGGGACCAGCAGCGCCAGGATGATCTGTGGGGAAACCTTAATGGCCACCGGCGAAAGAAGACTCAGCACCAGTCCCATCAATACCAGGCCTACCGTATACGGCAACCGCAGCCGCCGTGCGGCGATGGCAACCACCGAAGCGAGCACTAGAAGAGCGACGATGATTTCTTCGAACAGGATAATATTTTGGTCAGTCATCAATGAATAATCTTCAATTTCCTCTTGCGTTTTTATATCATAAAAATAGAACTATTAAATACTTTCCGCATCCGGTTGAGAATGGATCCCTGCCGGTTTTCCATCTCAACGGGTTTTAAGCGACATATCACCATTAATCCGGTTCGCTTGCAACCGCTGCTTTTTGCCGGCGCAAAATCAGATAGCCAATCAATCCTGCAATCAGGGAGCTCAGTAAGATACTGATCTTGGTACTTTGGATTGTCATTGGATCTTCAAAGGCGAGCAGTGTAATGAAGATCGACATGGTAAATCCAATGCCACCCAGGAATCCCGCGCCCACGATGTGACTCCAGGATAAATCACCGGATATCCTGGAGAGGCCTGATTTGATTGCCAGCAAGCAGGCTGCCAGAATTCCCAGAGGCTTGCCAAGAACCAAGCCTGCAAAAACGCCCAGGCTGTTCGGAGAAAGCAGCTCACTCGTCCAGCCGGCAGTGAACACAATCCCGGTGTTTGCCAGCGCAAAGAGAGGCATGATGAAAAAGGCGACAGGCTTATGTAAAAAATGCTGCAGTTTGTAGGAAGGTGACTGCTCGCCGCCATCCCTGAATGGAATAGCAAATGCCAGGAGCACGCCGGCCAGGGTGGCATGCACCCCGGATTGAAGCATGAAATACCACATCAAGATGCCTGGAATTAAATACGCTGCCAGGGAGTTTACCCCCAGCCGATTCAAAGCGATCAATCCAGCAAAGATTGCCAACGACAACATAAGATAGAGAAAAGAGAAATCCCCCACATAGAAGATGGCGATCATAAGAATCGCACCCAGGTCATCGATGATGGCCAACGCGGTCAGAAAGACCTTGAGCGACGCCGGGATTCGATTTCCCAACAATGCCAGGACTCCCAGTGCAAAGGCGATATCGGTCGCCATGGGAATGCCAAAGCCATTTTGCGTGTTGGTTCCCCGGTTGATTAGAAAATAAAAAAGAGCAGGCAGGGCCATACCGCCAACCGCAGCAAAGATCGGCAGCGAGGCATTTTTCAGGTCGGACAATTCCCCGATGTAAATTTCACGCTCGATCTCCAGGCCGATCAACAAAAAGAAAATTGCCATAAACCCATCGTTGATCCAGTGCTCCATGCTGTAATGTAATGCAAGAAAACCGGCGTCGAACCCTACCTTCCCATGCCAAAAATCAATAAAACCCTTCCCGAAGATGGAATTGGCAATAAGCATCGACGTGAGTGTGCATGCAATCAAAATGATCCCCGATGCCTGCTCACTGTCAAAGAATTCCAGAAAAAGCCTGGTGAGTTTTGTTTTCATGTTCGGTTGCTTCTTTCCAAAGGGATCATGTACTTGACCCGGGCCGGCATCCATTTACGCAGATTTCCAGCACAAAACCTGTTCCAAATTGATCGATCAGTATTTCTGCTGACATCTCGCCGCGCTTGTCAGGCAGGGATCAACTCATGACGCCTTGTACCGAGAAAGAGAATAAGTCCGCCAAGCAACTCCCTTAATTTTTATACCATGGACGTTTTTCGTTAAGATTAATTCCAGTTAGGTTGTGCAGTAATGTTTCCTTTGCCGGTGATCGAAATCTAAACCTGCAGAATAAAAAACATCCCGACCGGGATGTCTGAAAACCACTCTACATTTACATTTCTACAACACATGGGGACAGTTCCGTCACTGTGACCGATTTTCCATTTGGGAAGGTGACCATGGTGCCGTTATGTCCTCGCACCACCTTCAATCCCCGGTAGCGGACGGTCACCTCCCAGGGGAACGGGTTTTCCCCTTCCAGGCGCACCCGCGTGGGTGAAAGGACCTGAACTCCGAGCACCTGCAGGAATAATCCCACCGGGGCAAGCCCATTCAATGAATTTCGCTCTCCGATGCCGCTTCCATTCTCAGCGTGATAGCGGGCAAAGAAGGAACAATTCTGTTTCAGGTTCTGAATGACCGCGGTCATCAGGTGCGCCACGGTTCTCGCTGCATCAGTGCGGAAACCGTACCGCAGCAGACCTTCACAGATGAACAAATTCCAGGGCAGGTGTACTGCCAGGGAAACAGACTCGGCTTCCATATGACCGGAAGGCGAAACAGGATAGGCGGGTATCCCAAAGGGACGGTTGAACCGGCTGGCATCCAGCAGGGCGCGGCCGATCATGACTTGGGCATGCTGCTCGTCGGGCACGCCGGCCCATAGCGGCATGAAAAGCGTATGGTCCTCGCTGGTGAAATCGAGGGTGGAAACAATAACGGTATCGCTCTCTTCCAGGCCCTTCACCAATACCTTTGCCAGCCGGGGATAGGTCTTTTGCGTGGTGTAGATCAGCCCGTTGTTGCGTCGCTGGTAGGCACTGTTCGTTACGATCTCGTCGGCGGGCTTTGTGGAGAACTGGTGGATGCGGATCTCCGGTCGCTTCACCAGCGGATTTTGACTCTGCACCTCGACCAACAGGCGTACGGGCGCAGCAAACTTCAGCTTGGTCGTGATCGTCCCAGGCCCCTGCTGCCGGGCAAGAATTTTTCCCGACAGGCTCATCCCGGTTTCACGATCTCGATAATGATACAGACCTGTGCGCGGCTGCCACATGGATTCAATGGATTGGCGCAGGGTGGCGGCCTGTGCGTGAAGGAGGGTCAGCGCATCATGCCGCTTGAGCAGCTCCGCCATTTTGATCAAAGTGGCGGCCTCCTGGTAGAGCATGGCCTCAAGGGCGGGACTGTGGACCTTGGTAATATCCACGCCCAGGGACCAGTCGTGCCAGGCATCGAAGAGCGGGTTGTCGTCGAAGCCCGTCTGGATGATGTGCTTCCACTGCGGCAGGCCATCCCGGTCATCGTCGCAGTCGGGTGAGAACCAGGACCAGAAAAATTTCAGGAGCTGCGGGAAGACCTGGGGGAGGAATTTGTCATCCTCTGATTTTTCATGAAATTTCCAGGCCAGGCTGGCCAGGATCGGCGCGGCCAGAAATCTTCCGCGCTGGCCCGAAAGAGAAGGCCGGCCGTCGATCATCCCCTCTTCGTCTTGAACGGCAAGAAAATTTTTAAAAAGGTCCATGGCAGCCGGGGAGACCGGTAACACACTTTCCAGGTAATAGGCTTCGAAAGGCGTTTGCCCGTTCCAGGAGTCCGGATAGTCGGTCCCGTCTCCTTTGGGGGAATAACCATGATCAGGTCCGCGCACAGAGACAATGGATGTGTTCGGCAGGATTTCGTTGGGTGGGAAGAGCAGCCCGTAGGCGGCACTCTGGCTGAGAGCGAAGGCGGCATCCCAGTCCCGGTCGCCGGTCTGGATGTCGATGAACTGGCCGGTATTCAACAGCTCGAGGCGCGCTCGCTCCGCCTCCCAGGGACGGGCCGCGATCTGGCGTGCAAGATCGAAGGAGTACTGTAACTCAGGCAGGGCAGCCTGGGCCCAGGTCAGCTGGCGGGTGGCGCCAGGTCCCAGCTCCAGGTCCAGGTAGAGCGAAGGATGAGGCCCNGAGCCGTGGGCAGGGCCGCCGGTCAAAAAAAGTACCGGGGTCAGCCCGCTTGTCTTTCCTGCCAGCACATTGACCAGCTGNAGCTGGGTGGCGGTCATGGCCTGCCCATCGATGGGTGCGAGTACGGCGCAGACCTCCAGGCGGATCTTGCGGACGGCGTTGGACTTGTTTGCAATTGTCACCCGCCCACAAACCGCATTCGATTGTGGAACCCAGTACTCGCTGGAAACGTCAATGGTAGGCAAAGGAGAATATTCGACGACCAGGAAATTGGAATAGAACCGCCGGACGCTGGGCGGCAGGGCAAATGCGGCCGGATCGCTGATCGCCTTGCCATTCTCAGTAAAGCGCAGGAAGATCCGCATGGACTTTGCCCGCAGCCCATAGGTGGTCCGCAACGCAAGGGTGGCAGGTTCGCCGCCACCCAGGAGCACTTCCCAGCTATGATCGTTTAAGTAGTCAGGAATGGAGAGGCGTGAATCTGCCGCGATGAAGAGGCTCAGTGGATCGCCTTTGGCGAGTGACCAATCACGCATAGGTGTATTGTACGGGCAGTTGGTCAAGAGGTCAAAGGGTATAATTTAGTCTCCATACCGCTGGTTGAGCAGGCGGTGTACACCCTCACCACACTGCACCGAACGCAATGCGGTGCAAGTGTCGCAACCTACGCTTCGGGCTACTCAACCAGCGAGTAAACAAAGACGAGGAGACTATACCCATGGGACTTTACTTTGAGGATTTCTTTGCCGGTCAGACGATCGAAACCCAGAAGCGGACCATCGCCGAAGATGACATCATGACCTTTGCCCGGCTCACCGGCGATGACAACCGCATCCATACCGATCCGGAGTTCAGCAAGACCACCATGTTCGGCAGACAGGTCGCCCATGGTCTGCTGGGGCTGTCGATCGCATCCGGGCTTGCCTGGCAGACGGGAATCCTCGACGGGACGGTGATCGCGTTCCGGGAAGTCAATGAGTGGAAGTTCGTCAAACCCGTCTTCATCGGCGACACCATTTATGTGCAGCTGAAGGTGAAGGAAGTCAAAGCTCTGCCGCGTATCGGCGGAGGCTCCGTGACGATCACACTGGAGGTAAAAAATCAAAATGAGGAGGCCTGCCATCGCGGTCAGTGGATCGTGTTGATGATGAGCAAGCCCAAATAGCAGCCTTGCGAAGTTCTGTTTGCTGGATCACGCCGGTCCGCCTTTGCAGTCTTCGCAGTGTAGGAAATTGACGGAATCGATATGACAAGTGAAGAAGAAGAGAGAAAACGCCTTATAAAACGATTGCTGGATTCAGAAGCCGAGACTCGGCCCGAGCCTCCGGTGGAACCCACCAGCACCACCAATCCTGCAGATAACGACAAGCCTGCCGACCCGGCGGCGACCACACAGGCCCAGGCGCCAAAGATCTATCCTACCTACCCCCGGCGCGATATCCCGCTTGATAAGGACAACATGCCCCTGCCGCGCCGCGTCCACGAAGTGGATATGGACGGCACGCGCGTCACGCCGGTGGCCTATGAGCAGAACAACCGCCCAAGAAATGGCGCCCCTTCGAATGCCGGTGGCGTCCCGCCCGCGCCGCCTCTGAACCCGCCCATCCATCGGCCCTCCCAGCCGCCTCCGCCCTCCCGTCCGCGCACCAACACGACGGGCTGGCGTCCGGAATATAATGGCTGTCTTGTACGGGCTGTGATTGTTGCCCTGTTCAGCGCCATCGTCCTGCTGCTGATGGGCGGATCGGTACTGTTATTCTCCTATTACTCCATTGCCCGCACGCTGCCCAGTGTAGCGGACCTGCAAAACCGCGCCTCGCAATTCGAGACCACCCGCATCCTGGATCGCAACGGGAACGTGCTGTACGAGATCCTGGATCCCAACGCAGGACGGCGTACGTATGTACCGCTCGACAAAATCTCCCCGGTCCTGATCGCGGCGACCATCGCCACCGAGGATAAGGATTTCTACAGCCATCCGGGCTTTGACCCGGCGGCGATCATCCGTGCCCTGTGGGAGAACTACACCACCAATGGACAAGGCGGCGGCGCATCCACGATCACGCAACAGCTGGCACGTGCCCTGTTGCTCTCCCCCGAGGAGCGCGCCGAGCGCACGTATTCCCGCAAGGGCCGCGAGATCATCCTGGCCGCGGAAATCACACGCCGGTACACAAAAGATCAAATTCTTGAACTTTATTTGAACGAGATCTATTACGGCAACCTGGCTTACGGGATTGAAGCTGCCTCCGAGACCTATTTTGGCAAGGCGGCCAACCAGCTGACGCTCTCCGAAGCTGCCTTCCTGGCCGGTCTGCCCCAATCCCCCTCGGTGTATGATATTTACACCAACCGGGATGTGACACTCGCCCGCCAGCAGCAGGTGCTCGTCCTGATGTATGGTCTGAGCCAGAGCAAAGGCTGCATCAAGGTCAGCACCAGTGAGGTGCCGATCTGTGTGGATGAAGTCGCGGCAGCCAATGCAGCCAACGAGATGAAGGCCCGCGTTTTTAATTCACCCAACATCAACACAAAGTACCCGCACTGGGTGAATTTTGTCCGCGAACAGCTGGAAAAGCAGTATGACCCGCAGACCATCTATCGCTCCGGCTTTAACGTCTACACCACGCTGGATCCCACCATGCAGGATGAAGCCCAGCGCCTGGTGACCGAACAGGTCGCCCAGCTGGCAGACAAGAATGCCCACAACGGCGCCCTGGTCTCCATCCGTCCAGCGACCGGGGAAATCCTGGCCATGGTCGGCTCACCGGACTTCAACAATGAAGCCATCTCCGGCCAGATCAACATGGCGGACAGTCCCACACGCCAGCCGGGTTCTTCCATCAAGCCGATCAACTATCTGGCTGCGTTTGAAAAGGGCTGGACCCCGGCGACCCTGATCTGGGATGTGCCCAGCGAATTCCCGCCCTCCGGCAACCCCAACGATACGCGCGAGCCTTACCAGCCGGTGAACTACGACGGCAAATTCCATGGGCCGGTCACCGTGCGCACCGCGCTGGCAAACTCCTTCAATGTACCGGCGGTAAAGACGCTGGACTTCGTCGGCATTTATGATGATCCGAACACGCCTCAAAAGGAAGGCATGATCGGCATGGCCGAAAAACTGGGGATTACCACCTTCACCCGTCCCGATTACGGTTTGGCCCTGACCCTGGGCGGCGGCGATGTAAGCCTTCTGCAGGAGACCGGCGCGTATGCGGTGATCGCCAATGGCGGCAAAAAGGTACCGCCCGTCGCTATTTTGAAGATCGTCGATTACCAGGGCAAAGTGGTCTATGAATACAAGCCGCCGGAAGGCGAGCAGGTGATCCGCCCTGAGCATGCCTTCCTGATGTCGTCCATCCTGTCGGACAACGATGCACGTGCGCCCATGTTTGGACGCAACTCAATGCTGAACCTCCCGTTCCAGGTGGCAGCCAAGACCGGCACGACGAATGATTTCCGCGACAACTGGACGCTGGGCTACACCCCCGACCTTGTGACGGGCGTGTGGGTCGGCAACGCAGATTACACGCCAATGGTCAACACCACCGGTTTGACGGGCGCCGCCCCGATCTGGTCGGCGTTTATGCAGTTCGCGGTCCCGTATGTTACAAACAATGCTCCCACGCCATTCTCGATTCCGCCCGGCATCGTGCAAACGGTGATCTGCGCCTCGTCCGGGACCGAGCCATCCAACGAGTGTCGCGGCGGTCAGCGCTCCGAATTTTTCGCCAGCGACCAGCCACCCCTGCCGAAAAGCCAGGACCTGATCCGCCGCGTCCCCATCGACACATGGACCGGGCTGATCGCGGGCGATGCCTGCAAGGATTACGCCGATGATGAAAAAGTCCTGAACGTCACGGACAAATGGGCCAAGAAATGGCTCCGCTCCGGCGACGGAAAAGACTGGCTGGAGGCAAACGATCTGCCGCGCAATCCGTTTTTTGCCCCGGACCGCGAGTGCAGTGCTGATGACCCCCATCCTGTTCTTGAATTCCAAAACCCGCAGAACGGGAACACGATCACTGACATGACCCTTCCCATCTCAGGTGTCATCGACGCGAAAAACGGCGGCTTCACCAACTGGCGCCTGGAGTGGGGCGAAGGCAACGATCCAAACAACTGGACGGTACTGGCCGAGGGCAATAATTCCTTCGGACAGCCCGGTTTGATCTACACCTGGGATCTCAAGGATGTCACCTCCAACCAGGTGACTCTCCGCTTGTATCTCAAGAACGGAGATGATTATCACGCGGAAAAACGCGTAACGATTAACCTCAACCTGCCCACGCCGACTCCTACCTCGACACCGCCTGCAACGGAGGTCCCGCCCACCGCCATCCCAACAGACACATCCGTCCCGGCTGTGGTCACACCCACTGACACAGTGGCGCCTCCCACCGCAGCTCCACCAACTGAAACTCCCACGAATACACCTTCGCAGTAGGACATTAACACACAGGTCACACCAATCGTGTGACCTGTGTGTTATAAAGGCCGCATCTTATGAATGGACAGACCCGTTCCAACATCAAACCCGGTATGACCGTTTTGATCGTCCTGAAGCAGGATCAGCGCACCGGCAAATTAACCCGAGGCATTGTAAAAGACATCCTGACCAAGTCCCCCACCCATCCGCACGGGATCAAAGTACGGCTGGAAAGTGGAGCCGTGGGGCGCGTGAAGGAAATTGTCGCCGCGGAATGATCAATCATTCTCAATTCAGGAGTTCCCATGTCCAACCCTGCCGCCAGACCTGTTCGTTATGTTGTCTTTCACCATCCCGGTCCGCAATGGAAACCAGGCGTTGACTTTCGCGAGCAGGAGGGAGTTGGAGAACATGTGCAGCACTACTTGAAACTCCACATGCAGGGAAAGCTCGAGCTCGGCGGGCCTTTCCTGCTGCAGGATGCAGGCGGCATGATGGTCGCCACAAAGGATGTATCAGGCGAGGAGCTCGAAGCCTTTGCCGCGCAGGATCCGGCCGTACAATCCGGCCTGTTGATATTTGAAATCCGTCCCTGGCTGACAGCCATGGAACATAAAAGAATCGAGGAACCATGATCCGACAGCTTGCACACATTAACTTTGTCACGAACGATCTCTCCAGGATTATCGACTTCTATGTCAACAAGCTTGGCATGAGCGTGAAGTTCACCCTGAACAACGCACAAGGCGAGCCGTTCGGCTATTATTTCGGGTGCGGCAACACCACATTTCTGGAATTTTTCGATCAGGCCATGGCTGCCGAGATGTGGGGTGGAAAGGTGCAGGAGCTGACCGCTGGAACGCAGTACCGGCATTTTTGCCTGGAAGTCACCGGCCTCGATGAATACTGCAAAACCCTGAAGAGCAAAGACGTAAGCGTCACCGAAATTACGATGGGCATGGACAACTCCCGGCAGGCATGGGTGACAGATCCGGATGGCAACCAGATCGAGCTGATGGAGTATGGTCCGGCAAGCCTGCAGCTTGCCGGATAAACTCAACCCATATCACACCGGGGGATTAGTCATGGCATGGACAGGTTTTTCGCCCGGACAATGATGTAGGCGCTCAAGCCGCGGCTGACCAGGCTGTTGGGGCAGAATTTTGGCTTGGAGCCACTTAGTCCACAGTTGGGAATCAATTTATCTGCATAGGCCTTTTCCGCCCAGGCAGTGGCATAGTAGTTGGGGTCGGTGAGGTCCGCAAACACCGTCCCGGTGGCGGCGGGTGGTGCGTAGGAGTTTCCATATTTCAACCGCAGCGCAAATACTGCCGCCTGTGCACGAGGCGTCTGATCCCAAGGGCAGAACCGCAGTGGGTCATTGCCACAGCCGGCGGTCAGCCCCTTGTTATACATGGCTTCCGCCCATGCCTCCGCCCACTGTCCAGGAGACCAATCGTCTGAAAAGATGTGGGAAAGGTTGGATGGCGGACTGAATCCGGAGCCGAAGTTACCTCTCATCATGAACACGGACGACTGCGCACGGTTCATGATGGCATCCGGGCAGAAATTCAACGGGATTGTGCTGCAGCCTCCTGTCAACCCATTGGCATACAAAATCTCGATATCCTCATAGTAGGGATGGGTGGCAGGAACATCTGCAAAGGTTTGAGCATCCGATGGCGGGGCGGAGGGCGAATTTGAAATTTTAGCCGTGTGCGAAGCCGGGTCCACAACAACATACCCGTTCGTGAAGTCCCGGCGCCAGGCCGTTCCCACCTTGTACCGGGAGCCACTTGGCGATCCAAGGTTTATTTTGTAGTTATCGTAATACCAGACATTCCTGTACTCATCATCGGTTGAATAGCGGAAAGCAGCCCTGCCATTGCTGATCAAAAGATAGGATGCAAACGCAAAGGTCTCCCGGTTCACATCGGACTGGTTGCCTGGCGCCACCAGGATGACATACTTGCCATTGGCCTGGGTCTTCTCCATGAAAGTCATGTCCGCCTCCCAGCGGCTCGTACTGAGATAGTCGGTTTCATTCCAATCCACGGCAAAGCGTTCCTGCATGGCGCCTGCCAGATATTGGAGGTAGGTGAACCAGACCGCATCGTCGGCACGAGCGACGATGTTCCCGATCACCGGGCGGCCATATTTCTGGGAATAATTGGCGTAAAGATACTGCAGGAATCCGGCGATCGCCTGCTGGTAACTGGCATTGTCCGGGTATTTGACCGGTTTCTCACCGTAAAATTTACCAAGACCTCCCTCCACGTTATCCAGGAAGAGAGCCGACCAGCCATTCTGGCTTTGGCTTTCGACCACGCGCGCGACAAAAAATGCCCTCCAGCCCGCATTGGCCGGATCCATCCGATAAAAATCTGCTCCAGAAACGACTGTGATCCGCCGGCCGTATCGGTCCAGAAGGAACCAGTCGGGATGGTTTGCGCTAATGGAGCAGAAATCGCCGGGCTTGTACGCCACCTGGTTATTCATGGGAGTAGCAGTACAGCTTCCAGGGTTCTGGATGCTGTCGGACCGTAAATATTCCGGGATCGTGGACGAGAATCCGCTGGCCGCCAGCTGGTCACGATAGGTATGGTCGCCGTTGGTGAGGACGATCATGTTGAAGCTTTTTGCTGCCGTCGCCGGATCCATGTCCGGCGGCTTGAAAAAATGTGCGATATTGATGGGACCCGCAGGCATGATGGCCATTTGTGAGGCGGCCTGTCCAGGGGTATAGCTGCCAAATGTTAAAACAAACAAAATGAGGATACTGACCGGTAAAGATAGTGCCTTTTTCATTGCGTTCTGAAATCTCCTTGGAGCATGGAAACTGCCTGGATGATTCAAGCAGCCAGCTGAATTGGGTTCTGCCACGATGGACTATAGCTGTCCTTGATTTGGTTGTATCGATATCGTTGAGGCTGCAATGTGTGATCCCCGGGTCGTCTTCCGGCCCGATAATAGGCGTTATTAAAAAATATTAGATAGGACTGGGGTACTGAATCACCTAACATATATGTAAAGTGGACAAATGTACGCAAGGGAAGTCCTATTGCATTAAAAAAGCGGCACACAGATTGTGTGCCGCTCATCGATATCCGGTTTGATTTTATGGAACGCTGACTGCATCCACAGATGTTTTTCCGCCGGAAGGACTGGCAAAGACCATCTTGACCTTGTGGGTGCCTGTGGCAAGCGTGCCGCTGTAGCTCCATTTTTGCTGGAACAGGGCGCTGCCTGTATTCTGATTGATCGTGCCGACAAGCTTACCATCCACATAGACATCCATCTTGCCGAAGACAGCACCCGTCTTGTAGAAGATGCTGAATTTGGTTCCGGTAAAGGTAAAAGTCACGGAGGAATTGACAACATCGGTCATCATGAACTCGCCGTTGATGGCCCGCG